>PJEL010000727.1_pt1 | contig 37425 bp, 32 predicted proteins | sample 1853271 | NCBI WGS metagenome assembly PJEL01 (sample SAMN08108733, study PRJNA415343) | Invertebrate metagenome, whole genome shotgun sequencing project. | host: Globobulimina | place: Sweden: Gullmar Fjord | collected 2015-08
TTCATCCATCCTTTTTTTTGGAACTACAAAAAGGGAGATTCCCTTGATGCCGGGAGGTGCCCCTGCAATTTTTGCCAGCATATCCTCATCTTTTGGGCTTAAACCTTCTTTCCCCCCGCCAAAGAGCACCTTTGATCGCGCGACCTGAGAGAAATTCATGGGCAGAAGCTGATCAACACATTTTAGGTAGTCGTGATAAAAATCTTTAAAGTGAATCGCCGACAAATGAATTTTGATGAATTTATTATTGTCATAGTAGGTTCTACGCGTAATCACCGGCTGCTTACCTTCTATCAAAGCATGAAGAAATTGATTACTGCGCTCTGGATCTAATTCCAAATTAGGACTTTCTGGCAACAAGTCAACATAGCCTAGGTGCTCGGACTTCTTACTTGGGTGCCAAGGCGCTGGCGTAATAGACACACCCGCCTTACCTACTTTCATCATGTTTTTACGTGTTTCTAAACGAAAAACAATATCCTCACCCGATTGGTGGTAAAAAACTCCATTGCCATATTCTGGTAATACCTGCTCAAATCGACACTCAAAAATAGAGCCAGAAAGTTTCCACTGAGTATTCGCAATACCACTGCCATATTCCAGCGCCATACTCACGCTATGAATTAGAGTAAAGAATAATCCAGTTACTAGGCTCAAAAAGCGCTTACTTAGCCACTTCGGTCTATCGTGGTGCATAAATAAACATCTCAATTAATCACCAAAAAAAGTAAAACTCAGTATGTTATCGGCCAAACTTTTATAAAGTTGAGGTACAATAGCGCAATCTATTTAGAAGTTTAGTTAAGGTTTTATACATGACACAACAACTCACCATCACCCGTCCTGATGATTGGCACTTACACCTGCGTGATGGTGAAGCGTTAGAGTACACCGTACCCGCAACGGCAGCTTATATGGGCCGTGCGATCATCATGCCTAACTTACAGCCTCCTGTTATGTATGCGCGTCAAGCACTGGAATATCGTCAGCGCATATTAGCTCAACGTCCTGAAGGCAGTCACTTTGATCCATTAATGGTGCTTTATCTAACAGATAAAACCACACCTGAGATGATTCATGCTGCAAAATTGAGCAAGAGCATCGTTGCCGCTAAGCTTTACCCTGCTGGTGCAACGACAAACTCTGATTCAGGCGTGACCGATTTAGAGAAGCTAGACCCTGTTTTAGTCGCGCTGGCTGAAAACGAAATGCCACTTTTGATTCATGGTGAAGTTACCCATGATGATATTGATGTTTTTGATCGTGAAAAGCGTTTCATTGATGAAGTAATGAAGCCTACGCTCGCACGTCATCCCGATCTAAAAATCGTATTTGAACACATCACCACCAAAGAAGCGGCTGAGTTTGTTGAACAAGCGGGCCCTAATGTTGCGGCAACCATTACTGTTCAACACCTAGCGTACAACCGTAACCACATGTTAGTGGGTGGTATTAAGCCTCACTTCTATTGCTTGCCTATCTTAAAGCGCAATATCCACCAGCAAAAATTGCAAGAAGTCGCGATTAGCGGCAACCCTAAATTCTTCCTAGGCACCGACTCCGCACCTCACGCCAAAGGCGCTAAAGAATCTGCTTGTGGTTGTGCGGGTTGTTTCAGTGCTTTTGCAGCGATCGAATTGTATGCCGAAATTTTTGAAGATTTAGGTGCGCTCGATAAGTTAGAAGGATTTGCTAGTCACTTTGGCGCAGACTTCTATAACTTACCCAGAAATACCGATACTATTACCCTTAATAGAAAAGACTGGACCGTTCCAAGCGAGATGAAGTTCGCGGGTGATGTCATCGTTCCAATTAAAGCGGGTGAAGTTATTCGCTGGCAGGTTGAAAAATAAATCGAACCTAATAAAACTAGCAATAAAACCTAGTAATAGAAGATCTAATCGCTAATCGTGCGAACAATCGTTTAAGGAATACTCAGTGGCTGAGAAAAAAGAAAAATCACTAATGGCACAACGCTTCCGCGGATTTTTACCCGTCGTTGTAGACGTTGAAACCGGTGGTTTTAACAGTAAAACCGACGCTTTGTTAGAAATCGCGATGGTGACGTTACGCATGGACGAAAGTGGCTGGCTGTATCCACATGAAGCCATTGATGCCAACGTTATCCCTTTTGAAGGGGCAAACCTTGAGCAAGAAGCGTTAGATTTTACCGGCATCGATCCTTTCGATCCGGCTCGTGAAGCGATTGGCGAAGAAGAAGCAATGACCAAGATGCTTCAATTCGTGCGTAAAGAAGTAAAATCAACAGGCTGTAACCGTGCTGTTTTAGTGGGTCATAATGCGCACTTTGATCACAGCTTTTTAAAGGAAGCGATTGAACGTACTGAAATCAAACGTGATCCTTTCCACCCGTTTTCGAGCTTCGATACGGCTAGTTTAAGTGCTCTTTCACTTGGGCATACGGTATTAGCGAAGTCTTGTATGCTTGCCGACATTGATTTCGATAATAAAGAAGCGCACTCAGCGGCCTACGATACTTGGAAAACTGCCGAGTTATTTTGCTACATTGTTAATCGCTGGAAAGAACAAGGTGGCTGGCCTCTGAAAGAAATTTCAGACGGCCCAGAAGAAAGCTTCGCGGATATGTTCAAATAGTCTGCATTAAAGCAGTTCGATAACCTCGAACTGCTTTTTTTTGTGTCCAGAATTAAGACTAAGATTTAGCACTACCTCATCACCAACATAACTACCGAGTAGTTTATCTGCTAAAGGTGCTTTAGCAGTCATCGTTCGAATTTCTATTTCACCGACGTTCAGCAGCACACCACCGGCTACAGGCAATAACCAAAACCACTGCAAATCTGGATTATTCACTTCAATATCGAATTCTTCTACACAGACTAAAGCGCCTACCGCAATGCGACTGTCATCGTTATACTCTAAAAAATCGAAATGATTTAATAACATCACCTGACGCTGCAATTCTGCGATACGCTCAGATTGGCCATGCGCAAGATAAGCGGCTTCTAAGGCTAAGGTATCGTATTGATTCTCTGGTTTACTTTGTTCATGAGAAGCCAACGCATGGGCTTCATTCACAGCATTCATCGTGACATCAATTTCTTGCTGTAAGTGCTGAATTAATTGAACCAGTAAGTCTTTTTTATCCAAAAGAGAGTATTTCCGTTATATTAACGTCATTAAAAATTGATTATAGATTAGGATGATATTCATGAGCCACGTTTTTTGCCAACGGGTAAAAATTGACCAGTTAGAAGCCATCAAAGTTGAGCATCCATTGTTTAAAGCGACACTGTTATTGCAAGGCGCTCAACTGATTGAATTTACGCCGAGTAATCGTAAAGAAAATATACTTTGGCTCAGCGATAATGTTGAGTATAAACAAGGGAAACCATTACGTGGCGGCATTCCAATTTGCTGGCCTTGGTTTGGAAACATGGATAAAAATCCTGCGGCGATTCAATATCAAATTGAGCCGCAAGCCAATATAGGTGCTCATGGTTTTGTGCGCTCAATGCCTTGGAGTATTCATTCGATTGAAGAAAGCTGTCATCACGTTGAAATTATTTTACAGCTCACCAGTAATCCTCAAACTCATATACTTTGGCCATTTGAATTTAATGTACAAGCACGCTTTGTTTTCAGCAAACACCTAGAAGTAGAATTAACCACTACCAATACAGGCCATGTGAACTTTGCTATTAGCCAAGCATTGCATACCTATTTACCCACAGCCGATATTACCAGAACCTATATTCATAATGCCCATAATAGCGGTTATATCGATGCGTTAGATAACTGGCAAGAAAAGAAACAACATGGAAGAATTGGTTTTAGTGAAGAAACCGACCGTTTATATTTTTTCGCAACTAAAGATGATAGTGAAAGTGGCTATGAACTAAGAGTTGAATCCCCCAACCAACAATTGCTATTAAAAAATCATAATAGCCAGAGTGCGGTGATCTGGAATCCTTGGATTGAAAAAAGTAAGCGGCTCAGCCAGTTCAAACAGCAAGATTATTTAAAAATGTTTTGCATCGAAACGGCTAATGTTATGTCAGACCATAAAGTGCTAGCCCCGAATCAACAACAGAGCTTAAGGTTCGAACTGATTTAATAGCATTCGTTCGCCGTAGTGATTAACAATACTGGGCCACATCAACAATTAGGCGACGTAACCACTTATGCGCCTGATGATGCTGAACCAAAGGTGACCATGCCATTTTCAATTCAAAAGGCGGTACATCAAAAGGTGTTTTTTTAACCAACAAGCCCGATGATTCCGCCTGCATTTCGGCAACTTTTCTCGGCAGTGTCGCAACCAAGTCATTATTTAGCGCCAATAAAGCGGGCATTTGATAGTGGCGAGTAAAGACAGAAATTTTTCGTTTATGGCCCAATTTGCTTAACGCATTATCAACCCAACCTAAACGAATAATTTTTTCAGGATCAATACCGACCCCCGCTCCCATCCCCGTTTTACTTACCCAAATATGCATACTGTCTAGGTAAGCATCTAAATCAAACAAACCCACGTGGGGATGATCAGGGTTCACCAAGCAAACAAAACCATCTTCCCACAAGGTCATTTGATGAAACGATTGTGGCATTTCATCAAAGCGGTTAATGGCCATATCCACCCTGCCCGCTTCCACGTCTTTGAACGTGACATCAGAAGGCGTTAGCACATCTAAAATCACATTAGGGGCCTCTTCACGCAAGCGCTTTACCAGCTCAGGGACGAGGGTAGATTCTGCGTAATCACTCACCATAATACGGAATACTCGATGACTCAAACGAGCATCAAATTCGCCTTGGGTTTGCAAAGCCGCTTCTAGTTCATTAAGCGCTTTTCGAATGAGCGGCTGTAATTCAGAGGCGCGCTCGGTAGGTGTCATGCCTTCACTGGTTCGAACTAATAAAGGATCATTGAATAAATCGCGTAAACGTTTTAGACCATTACTCATTGCAGGCTGAGTGATACCAAGCTGCTGGGCAGCCTTAGTCACACTGCCTTCTCTCAAAAGCACGTCTAGGTAAACCATAAGATTCAGGTCAACACGATCGATATTCATTCATAAGTCCTGTAAATGAAAGCTATTTATTTGCTGAATGTAGTTAGTTTAACCCAGTTTTCCACAAAAAATAAGGGGAAATAATGTTTCTAAAATAACAAACGACAGAAACAAAAAAAGCCTCGTATTCTTTAACAATATAAAGAATACGAGGCTTCTTAAAGGTATCGATTAAATAAAGGTACCTATTAGATATACTCGCTAAGGTACCAAAATACTCGAAGGAGGTTAGAAATTAAAACCAACACCGACCATCGCGGTTAGCGGCTTCTGTGCACGAGCACCATTTTTAGGCGCACGCGCTACAACATCTTCACTATCAAATACGTTTTCAACAGAAGCATAAATACGAGTCTGTGCATTAAATTGATAACGACCTGCTAAATCCACAACCGTATAAGCATCAATATCTTCGTTAGTGCCACAAGCAGCCGTTGAACACGTATCGCTGTAGTAGTTAACATTCATATCGGTGCTGAAACCGGATACATGATTTAAACCAATACGTAGTTGCACTTGCTGATCCGCTAGACTTGGCAATTTATCGCCTTTTTCTACCTTGTCCCAAACACCATCATCTTCAAATGTTGTATCAAACTTCGCATCGGTATACGTATAAGTTAAACCCATAGGTATCGTTAACGCTTGATTTAAACTGTGATCATAATTAACTAATACTTCTAAACCTTGAACCGTGGCTTCACCGGCATTACTGGTATCACCAATAGAGCAATCACCTCCACTAGAAGCTGTACATGCACCTAATAGGTTAGAGTAGTCGCTGTAGAAAGCCGTCGTTTCTGCATACAAACCTGCATGGGTAAAACGCATACCTAATTCAGAATTCAATGCTTCTTCTGGATCACTATTACCATCATTTGGAGAAGGAGAGTGACCTTCATGCATGCCAGCAAATACCATTAACTGCTCATTCACTTTGTAGCTCGCGCCCAAACCTAATAACGTTACATTTTGCTCTGTTTCTTTATCTGAGCTGCCTTTACGCTCAATTTCATAGCTCTCGTGACGAATACCAGGGCTAATCACAAAATCGCCAAACTGGATATCATCGGCAAGATAAGCAGACCATGCTCTTGCTTTGGTTAAGCGTTTATCTGGCGCGCCTGTTGAAACGTAGTTTAAGTTGCCATTAGCATCTTGCTGCCAAGTTTCTTTTGGCTGCACTCGATCTTCTTGATCTTCATGGTAACGCACACCCGCTTCAATATTATGATCAATATTACCCGTGCTTAACTGATGCGCAATACGCGTTTGAATCCCTTTAGATTCGTAAGAACGGTTATTGTGCTTGATTGTAATCGCAGCCGCTTGCTCACCATGAAGTACAGCAATCGCATCGGCTTGAGTCGTAATATTTGATCCACAATTACCCGTATTAGCACAATCGATGACCTTGTTAATGCCCTCGCCGCCAATTTTATCAACTTTGAACCAATCACGCTCAAACTCAATAAAGTAACCTGTGGTAGTGATTTGGGTTGAGCCAAACTCTACAAGGTGACTCAGTGTAATTTCTTTGTGTTCATTATCCATTTCATCCTGCTGAGTTAAACCATAGCGAGAATGTGCGTCTTTCTTGAAATCAGCTTCAGTCAAACCCACATAGGTTTGATCAGAAAGTTCTGTAGAATACTGTAATTTAAGATCTACTTGATGATAAACGTCTGCGCTGCGATCGCTATTTACGCGAAACTTCGCCATAACATCGTCTTTCTCGAAGCCCGTATCATTAGAAGCATTTTGAATGGTATCAAAGCCATCTGCTTGATGCTTTTGACCTTCAATCAACCAACCATAGTTCTGTTTACTATCACCTACATTGGCGTAGTTTCGAACCATGTTATTAGCACCGTATTCCAAATTAACCTTGCCACCGAAAGTCTCAGGAATAGGCGTACTTAATAAGTTTAATGCACCACCAACAGTGTATGGGCCATTTTTAATAGCAGATGCACCCTTCATAACTTCAACGCCGCTAATGCGACCCGCTGTTGGGAAATAATAGGCTGAAGACGCTGAATAAGGCGCTGGAGCGATTAATACGCCATCTTCCATTAACGTGATTTTGCCAGAGCGATCATCACGAGTACCACGAATACTGATATTTGGACGCAGTCCATAACCTTCTTCATTACGGAAAGTAACCCCAGGAACCCCGGCAAGAATTTTTTGAATATCGGTATATTCAAATTTTGCCAACTCTTCTGCATCGATAACGTGTGCGGAACCTGCAATTTGCTTCGCTTCTTCTTCAGTACCGATAATTGTCACGGCTGATAACGGAAGCTCAACCTTATCAGCGGCTTGAGCAATCGCCGATGTTAAGGTTAACGATATAACGAATAAATTTTTCATATTACTATTCAGTTTCTTGTCTGCTAAAAATTGCTGCATATTGTATAGTAATGATAATCACTGTCAAACAGTTACTATTCGTATTAATGTTATTATTTAGAGGATAATTTAATTTCTCTCAATACCAGCCTCCAGACATAAAAAAACCAGCGCTGATCTAAGTCAGAGCTGGTTTTTGATAAGCGATTACACAACTTGTGCTAGCCAATGGCTCGCATCAATATTAATCAATAGCCGCTTCATCTAATAAAGGCTTTAATTCACCTTTAGCATGCATCTCTGTGATGATGTCACAACCGCCTACTAGCTCGCCTTTCACCCATAACTGTGGGAACGTTGGCCAGTTAGCATACTTCGGCAAGTTAGCGCGGATGTCTGGGTTAGATAAGATGTCTACATAAGCAAACTTCTGACCACATTCCATCACATTCTGTACCGTTTGCGCAGAGAAACCACACTGCGGTGCATTTGGAGAGCCTTTCATATACAACAAGATGTCGTTGCTTTCGATTTGCTCTTTGATCGATTCCATAATATCCATAACGCTACCTCACTATTCATTCTATAAATTGGTTTATTGCTGCGGATTCTACGGAGTTTCCGACTGTTTTACTAGGTTAATGGCCGTTTTGACATAAGCTATTGATCTTCATCATTCACCGCCACTTTTGTCTGATTCAATACCATAGCCACCACCGCCTGGGGTATGAATACAAAACACATCGCCTTTGCTCATCTGTATATCGGTGCAACCTTGCAGGAATTCAAGCTTAGGCAAAGGATTTCCGGCAGAATCAAAGCTAAAGCGCTGCACAAAGTTCATTCCGACCTTGCCCGCATCACCACCCGCCATACCAAAGGTCGGAACTTGGCGATGACCCGAAATAATGGTCGCACTCATCGGTTTTAAAAAACGTATATGACGCTCGATGCCATCGCCGCCATTAAACTGGCCTACCCCACCCGATACCGGACGAAGAGAAAAATGCTCTAACATCACCGGAAAACGCTGCTCCAGAATTTCAACATCGGTTAAGCGTGAATTAGTCATGTGACTATGCACACCCGACGCGCCATGATTATTGTCTGTCGCGCCCGCACCACCGCAAAGCGTCTCATAATATTGAAACTCTTCGTCGCCAAAAGTGAAGTTATTATTAGTGCCTTGGCTCGCCGCCATAATACCCAGCGCACCCAATAAGGTATCCACAATGTACTGAGCCGTTTCAACGTTGCCTGAAACCACCGCCGCAGGGTATTGCGGGGCAAGCATCGAACCTTCAGGAACAATAATATCCAGCGCGCGGAAAAAACCGGCGTTCAACGGCATCGCTTTATTCACAAGACAGCGGAACACATACAAAACCGCGGCCTTGGCGACGGACGTTGGTGCGTTGAAATTCCCCGAATGTTGATCGGATGTACCACTAAAATCGACCTTCGCACGGCCATTGTTCTTATCAATGGTGATGGCGACTTTAATTAAACTGCCATCGTCCATTGGGTATTCAAATGCCCCAGAATCCAGTTCTTTCAAACAGGCTTTCAAGGTCAATTCAGCATTGTCTTGCACGTGCCCCATATAGGCATGCAAGGTTTCTAAACCGTATTGCAGGCTTAAGCGATTCAGTTCTTGCGCACCTTTTTCACAGGCTGCTAATTGCGCTTTTAAATCAGCAATATTTTGCTCGATATTGCGCGCTGGAAATTCATGGTCGGATAAAACAGCAGTAATCATATCTGTTTGAAAAACACCTTCTTTCACCAAGCATAAATTATCTAACAAAATGCCTTCTTCGTTAATATGCTGACTGCGTGCAGGCATAGAACCTGGAGTAATACCGCCAACATCGGCGTGATGACCCCGAGCGGCAACATAGAAATCGGCGGTTTCAGACTTGATAAAAACAGGTTTAACAATGGTAATGTCAGGTAAATGAGTACCGCCGTTATAAGGGGTATTTAAAACAAAAGCATCACCGGTTTTCATACTCGGATTATTATTAATCACGACTTTAATACTTTCGCTCATCGAACCGAGGTGCACTGGAATATGCGGTGCATTGGCCACCAGCTCGCCATGCTGATCAAATAAAGCACACGAGAAATCTAAGCGTTCTTTGATATTCACACTGGCCGCTGTTTTTTCTAAAACAAAACCCATTTGCTCAGCAACAAACATAAACAGATTATTAAAGACTTCTAATTGAATCGCATCAACGGATGCTGCTTGCTTGGGTGTATCAACATTTTCATTAACCGCTTGAAGCGTTAAAATTAACGCACCGCTTTCAATCACACGGCCAACCCAATTAGGCTCAATCACAATCGTTGAATTGTTTTCTGCGATTAACGCGGGGCCTACAATGTCGATATTTTTAGGCAGTTGCTCGCGGCGATAAACAGGAACAGAAAAGGATTTAACGCTACCTCCGAACTGACACGACATACTGCTGTGCGCGATTGGGGTAAGAGCATTTTTTTCAGTAACCGTTGACGCAATATTTTGATCGTTTAAATTATTAGTATTATTTGCAACACGCTCTAACTGCAAAGCCTCAAGGATTAATACTCGCTCAGGATCAGAAAATCCAAACGTTTTCTGATGCAACTGATGAAATTCTTTCGCTACCGAAATCATATCTAAATTATTCGGCAAGGATAATAATAACGGGGTATCCGTACCTTGGTATTTCACATGAATACGCCAGAAGTCTTGTATTGTTTTAGGTGAAGACACGTCACTCGATGAAGACAAACGGTTTTTTGAAATCGCCTTATTGGCCTGTTCTTGCAAACGAATTTGATGCAGCTCGATCACATCCAATACCGAACAAGAATTCGTATCACCCTCATACGTTATCTGCAGTGACTCTTCACCCAACCAGCGCTCACTCGCCAAACCAATTCCATAAGCCGATAGTACCCCTGCAAATGGATGCAAATACACCTGACTCATCCCCAGCGCTTCAGCGACTAAACACGCATGCTGCGCACCCGCACCACCAAACGCATTCAGCACATAATTACTCACATCATAGCCGCGCTGTAGAGATATTTTCTTAACCGCATTGGCCATGCTTTCAATCGCAATGGTTAAGAAACCTTGTGCAATGTCTTCTGCGCTGTAATGAAATGCCGTTTCTTGATTGATGCTGTTGGCTAATGCTTCAAACTGCTTTTTAATACCCTCAAAATCTAAACCTTGATTACGCTGCGGGCCAAAACATTCCGGAAAATATTCAGCTTTCACCTTACCCAATAACACATTGCAGTCGGTAATCGTAAGAGGCCCGCCATTTCGATAACACGCAGGGCCAGGAAACGCCCCCGCACTTTCAGGGCCAACTTGAAAACGGCCATCAGAGAATTTAACAATCGAACCACCACCCGCCGCCACGGTATGAATGTTCATCATAGGCGCACGTAAACGCACACCGGCCACTTGGGTTTCAAACTCGCGTTCGTACTCTCTAATAGGATTTTTTGTATTGTCAGAACTGGAAAATTGATCAGCGTTGTAATGCGCAACATCCGTCGATGTGCCACCCATATCAAAACCGATAATGCGTTCAAAACCATCACCAGCCGCAGTTTCAACCATGCCGACAACACCACCTGCGGGGCCGGACAAAATGGCATCTTTGCCACGGAATTTATGCGCATCAACCAAGCCGCCGTTGGACTGCATAAAATACAGAGGGACTTTCTTTGTAATAGAAGTCTTTGTAAAAGAAGTTTTTATAGAAGAGGTTTTATCCGCTGAAAGCTGGCCATCCACCTGCTCCACATAACGTTTTAAAATAGGCGATAAATACGCATCAACAACCGTAGTATCACCCCGCGGCACAAGTTTCACCAATGGGCTCACTTCATGACTTAACGAAACCTGCGTAAAACCCAACTCTTGCGCCAAGCGCCCAGCCGATTTTTCGTGCTCAGGAAAACGATAACCATGAGCAAAGGCAATCGCAATCGATTCAATACCTTGCTTACGCCATTCAATTAGCCGAACTGCCAAACCTTCTTCATCAAAAGGTAAATCAACCGTGCCATCGGCTAATAAACGCTCACTCGCTTCCTCTACACCGACATATAACTGCTCTGGTAAACGAATATCGAGCGCAAAGATATCAGGTCGAGTTTGATAACCAATTTTTAAAATATCACCTAGACCATGACTGGTGACGAGAAGCGTTGGTTCACCTTTACGCTCTAATAGCGCATTAGTCGCAACCGTCGTCCCCATTTTCACTTCATCGATCAACTCGATCGGCAACGGCTGTCCATCTTCAAGTTGAAGCAGCTCTCTAATACCGTAAATGGCCGCGTCTTTATAATGCGCCGGATTTTCAGATAACAGTTTATGAGTGACCAAACTACCGTCTGGCTTTTTCGCCACGATATCGGTAAATGTACCCCCACGATCCATCCAAAACTGCCAAGCTGCCATTATTATTATCCTAATGTGAACACTGAAAAAATTTGCCGCTAAAAAAAGCGTAAGACTCATTATTGGGTATTTGTGGAGCAAATATGAGAGACATGGATGTCGAACCTAAGGCTACACGGACAAAATGGCAAGGAAGCTCATTTTGCACAACTGTAAGTTGCCCGTAGGGCGAAGTACAGGATGTACGAAGTGAACTATTTACGCCGTTTTGTGGAACAGATATCCAATCATGAGTCGATTATAAAACCAATATAAATCATCATCATATCAAAGTTAGCAACAAACTTTGCATCACTATTTAGATCACTATTATTAGGCATGTATTTACACGAGCCACATACTTTCGTATGATCCGTGCTTGATTTTAAGGCGACCCATGTCGCCTTTTTGCGTTTTTGCAATCAATGAAATATCAATTTTAAAGAATTCGGAGTAATACCATGCAGCCAATCATGAATACATATGGTCGGCTTCCAGTTACTTTTGTCAAAGGTGAAGGCTCTTGGGTCTTTGATACTGACGGCAAAAAATATCTGGATGCATTAAGCGGTATCGCCGTGTGCGGCCTTGGCCACGCACACCCTGCAGTGACTCAAGCCATTCGCGATCAAGCGGACAACCTTGTGCACACCTCAAACCTGTACGGCATTGGCCGACAGCAAGAGCTGGCAGAACGCTTAACGCGCATCTCTGGTATGGATAACGTATTCTTCTCAAATTCTGGCGCCGAAGCCAACGAAGCCGCGATTAAAATCGCACGTAAATACGGTCATGATCAAGGCATTACAGAGCCACAGATCATTGTTATGACCAAAGCGTTTCACGGTCGTACCATGGCAACCCTAACCGCCACGGGCAACCCTGCTGCGCAAATAGGCTTTGCACCACTGGTATCTGGCTTCATCCGTATCGCGTATCAAGACCTAGACACAGCGAAAGCCATGGTCGCTGCGAACCCAAACATCGTTGCCATTATGCTAGAACCTATTCAAGGCGAAGGCGGCTTAGCCACCGCAAGCAGCGAATACATCCAAGGTTTGCGTAGCCTATGTGATGAGAACAACCTATTAATGATGTTAGACGAAGTACAAACCGGCAACGCACGTACCGGTACCTACTTTAACTTTCAACAGCATGGTATTACCCCAGACGTATTAACCACAGCCAAAGGCTTGGGCAACGGCGTACCGATTGGTGCCTGTATTGCAAAAGGCAAAGCGGCCAATGTATTGCAACCCGGTAATCATGGTTCTACTTATGGCGGTAATCCATTAGCCTGCTCTGCGGCTATTGCGGTTATCGACAGCATCGAGAAAGAAGACATTTATCAAAATGTGAAAGCGCGTAGCGAACAAATGCGCAACGCTTTCACAACTCGCTTAATCGAAAAAGGCTTAGCGACAGAATTACGTGGCACAGGATTAATGGTGGGTATCGTCATCAACCAAGACTGCCCACAACTTGTAAAAGAAGCATTAGACATCGGTCTACTGATTAACGTCACCTCTGGCAATGTAATTCGTTTATTACCCCCATTGAACATTAATCAGCAAGATACTGATCAGGTGGTAAACCTAGTTTGCCAGCTGGTAGAAAATTTAAAGTAAGGAACTGCCATCATGGCTAGACACTTTTTAACATTATTAGATTTAGAACCTGCAGAACTTGAGTGGGTGATTAACCGCGCCATCGAATTAAAAAAGATGCAGCATGCGGGTGAAATTTACGAGCCATTGAAAAACCAAGTACTAGGAATGATTTTTGAAAAATCCTCTACCCGTACGCGTATTTCTTTTGAAGCGGGCATGACACAGTTTGGTGGTAGTGCAATATTCTTATCATCACGCGATACACAACTCGGTCGTGGCGAACCCGTCGCAGACAGTGCACGTGTTATGTCTCGCATGGTTGATGCGATTATGATTCGTACCTTCGACCATGAAACCGTTGAACAGTTTGCCGCTTACTCAAAAGTGCCTGTGATCAACGCCTTGACCGATGATTTTCATCCATGTCAGTTATTAGCCGACATGCAAACGTATAAAGAACATCGTGGCAGCATCAAAGGCAAAACAGTAACGTGGGTAGGCGACGGCAATAACATGTGCCACTCCTACATCAACGCGGCACGCCAGTTCGACTTTAAGTTGAACATTGCCTGCCCTGAAGGTTTTGATCCGCATCAGAACTTGCTAGACGCAAATGCTGATCGCGTTCAGATTATTCGTGATCCGAAAGAAGCGGTGATCAATTCTGACTTAATTGTGACTGACGTTTGGGCCTCAATGGGCCAAGAAGAAGAACAAAAAGAACGCGAAGTGAAGTTCAAAGATTATCAGGTAAACAAAGAACTGATGGACATAGCCAATCACGATGCGTTATTCATGCACTGCTTGCCTGCTCACCGCGGTGAAGAAGTGAGCGCTGAAGTGATGGATGATTTGGACTCTGTGGTTTGGGACGAAGCCGAAAATCGCTTGCACGCTCAGAAAGCGTTGCTTGAATTTTTGATGTGTCAGGAAAAATAGAGACTGAATATCAGATCGATTGTAGGTCAGCCTTTAGGCCGACACTTCATTTAATGAAGCATTTGTCGGGCTAAAGCCACGACCTACATTTTTATAAATAAATGATTATTCTAAAATACAGTTCTACTGTTTTATTCTATTACACCCTTCTCGTTTGGCATCATGCAATAATTTCCCAGCACGCTCCAATATATCAGCGATACTTTCAGGTGCTTGGTATTCAGTAATCCCTACCGAAATTGTCACGCTTAACTCTAACTTCGAGAAAAGCAATACTTCAACGGCGTAACGAATTCGCTCTACCACAATCGATGCGGTTTCAATCCCAATACCGTTTAATAATAAAATAAACTCCTCACCGCCTGTTCGCGCCACGACATCTACTTCGCGGATGGAGTCTTTTAATAACTCTGAAAATTTACACAGAACTTCATTACCGACTTCGTAACCATACTGATCAATAATTTTTTTGAAATCATCCAAATCAATGCATGCCAGAATAAACGACGTATTTTCACGATTACTAATCGCTTTTTGCTGATCCAGTACTTTCATTAAATGACGGCGGTTATGCAACCCCGTCAAACTGTCCGTAGTCGACAACTCTTCTATTTTATCTAACGCGATTTGAAGTTGTTGTTTATTATCACTATAACGATCGCGCATCAAACTGAACTCATGACCAATAGCACTGTAACCAAACATGGCTAATAAAAAAGCGGCCCCAACAATTATCTCAACTTCAGGTACCCAATGCCCTGGGCGATGTTGCTGTAATAAAAACAATGTAATGGCATAACAAGAAAAGGTAAATAAAGTAATGCCAAACAAGCCTCGCCACTGCAAACGAAAAACACCGAATGAGACAATCGTTAAATAACTCATCATAAGAACGGGGCGTATTTCAACGGTATGGTACATGATGATACTGATGTATAACGTTGCCCATACCATGTGAAGCAAGGTGATATCGGGAACCAATAGATGCTTTCGATAACGTAAAAAGATGAACAAGAGCGCTGCGGCATGACCACACCAAAATGTCACCATGAGCACGACAAATTGTGGGCTACTAATCAGTATATAACCTAAGTTATAACAAATAATCACTAGCGCAGAATATAAGAATATTCCGCCACTAGCGAACAGCATTCTACGCAGAGCACTTCGTTGAACATCTTGGGATGTTTTCATAAGCTATATTGACCACTTCGAAATGCTGAACAACGTTTTGACAAAAAAGACTGTTTCAAGATTATAAGGCCTAAAATTTATTTATTCCCTAAGACTTTTCCAACAGCTTCTAACCAACCAGCATATAAGCGTTCACGATCGCACTCACTCATTTGCGGCTCAAATTTAGCTTCGTTATGCCATAAATTCGCAACTTGCTCTAGACTTTCAAAAATCCCCGCTTGCAAACCTGCCAAATAGGCAACGCCCAGTGCAGTCGTTTCTGTCACCTGAGGGCGTTCAATGGTTACCCCTAAAGTATCCGCTAAAAACTGCATCAACCAATCATTAACCACCATGCCACCATCAACGCGAATACTCGCCGGGCGCGCACCATCTTGCGACATAGCTTGTAATAAATCACGTGTTTGATAGCACACCGATTGCAAACCTGCGGTAACGATTTCTTTAATACCCGTATCGCGAGCCAAACCAAAAATCGCACCTCGCGCTTCTGGGTCCCAATAAGGTGCCCCAAGTCCAGTGAAAGCAGGAACCATATAAACAGAGTTATCGGCGCCCGTTTCTTCTGCTAATGACTGGCTTTCTTTAGCATTTGAAATAAGTTGCAGGCCATCACGAATCCACTGAATCGTTGCCCCCGCCATAAAGATGCTGCCTTCTAAGGCATAACTAGTTTTGCCGTCAATCCGATAACCAATTGTCGTTAATAAACGATTCTTCGATTGCAGTGCTTTTTCGCCAGTATTCATAATCATAAAACAACCAGTACCATAGGTACTTTTCGCCATACCGGGAGCAAAGCACGCCTGGCCAACCAATGCCGCTTGCTGGTCACCCGCGATGCCACCAATAGCGATTTCTGATCCAAACAAATCTGCTTTTGTATAACCATAATCAGCGGCGCAATCACGCACTTCTGGCAACATACAGGCAGGTATATTAAATAACTCTAATAGCTCACGATCCCACTCATTGGTATGAATGTTAAATAATAATGTGCGCGAAGCATTCGTCGCATCCGTAGCATGCTGTTGACCACCCGTTAAGCGCCACAATAAAAAACTATCAATGGTGCCAAATAATAATTCGCCAGCGTCTGCTCGCGTTCGAGCACCTTCTACATTATCTAAGATCCATTCGATTTTGCTGGCCGAAAAATAAGGATCCAATAATAATCCCGTCTTCGATGTTAACTTTTCTACCAAGCCTTCTTGCTGTCTTAGTTTTTGACAGCGATCGGCGGTACGACGGTCTTGCCAAACAATCGCATTATAAACAGGCTGACCCGTCTCTTTGTCCCAAACCACCGTCGTCTCACGCTGATTGGTAATGCCTATTGAGACGATATCTTCACCTTGCAATGCGGCTTTTTTAATTGCTTCACGACAGGTTTCTTCGGTCGTCTTCCAAATGGTTTCAGGGTCATGCTCAACCCAACCATCCTTAGGAAATATTTGCGCAAATTCCTGCTGACTGGTGGCGATAATATGCCCATCAAGATCAAAAATAATGGCGCGACTGCTAGTAGTACCTTGATCAATAGCCAAAAGGTAACGGGACATGAGGTGATTCCTTGAATTAACGGTATTTTTTTAGTTATGTTCAAGATTTTACGTGCCTTGACGCTTTGCGCCAAGCCTTTCCACAATATACGTCTATAGTTATTAGAGAGCCGTCTTAAATTTCTGTCACTAATTAGGTGTAAGTATGAAAAACAATCAACCCATTACTCAGAATGAAGTCGTACTGAGTAATGGTGCGCACCTTGTTTCTTCGACAAACGTTAAAGGCCTGATTACGCACTGCAATCAAGCGTTCATTGACATAAGTGGCTTCAGCAAAGAAGAACTGATGGATCATGAACACAATATTGTACGCCATCCCGATATGCCCGAAGCCGCCTTTGCCGATATGTGGAATAAAATCAGCGCAGGCCATCACTGGCAGGGGTTGGTTAAAAATCGCTGCAAGAATGGTGATTTCTATTGGGTCGATGCCTACGTCACACCGGTATTAGATAACGGTAAAATCGTTGGCTACGAATCCGTTCGTATCAAACCTAAACAAGATCAAATAGATCGTGCAGAAAAAGCCTATAAAAAAATACAAAAAGGTCAGGCTCCACTCCCCAAAATAATAGCACGGCCTTTCATCACCCTGCTTTTGCCTTGGTTAATAGCACTGGTGGCGATGCTCATAAGCCAAGATAATTGGATAATGACTCTGGCTATCATGCTGCCCGCCATTGTCTGGGCCATCATTAACAAAATACAGGATAATAAATCCTTCAGTGACATTGCCAGCAGCGTTATTGATGATTCACTTGCCGCTTATATTTATTCTGGAGATACCAGTACTCAGGGAAAGCTCTGCTTCGCTCAACATACTCTTAAACGTCGTTTGCAAACCGTGCTCGTTCGTATCAACGACAACATGGCGAGACTCAATACGCTGGCACAATCAGCACGCTTAATGAGTGATGACAATTTAGAGCAAGTTCGTAACCAAAATAAAGAAACAGATCAACTGGCTCAAGCCAGCCATCAAATTACTGAATCAGCGCAAATACTTCTCAGTAATACCGAGCAAACCGATCTCGCAGCAACCAGTGCGCAAGAAGAAGTAAAACAAGGGCATCAGCTCGTCACCAATACCGCGTCTAAAATCAACAACTTGGCGCAAGAACTCACTACCGCATCCGATGCCGTCAGCACTCTGGCTGCCGAAACGGAAAGCATTAAACGCTTTCTAGATGCGATCAAAGCAATTGCTGAACAAACCAATCTGTTGGCCTTGAATGCTGCTATCGAAGCGGCTCGCGCCGGTGAGCAAGGGCGAGGCTTTGCTGTTGTTGCTGACGAAGTGAGAAATCTTGCGGTACGTACCCAAGAATCCACCGATGAAATTCACACCATTGTAAGCAAGTTAACCAAAGGCGCAGATTTAGCCGTAATCACGATGGAAGAAGGGAATCAGCATGCGGCAGACTGCCTGCTACAAGCGAATGAAGCTGATAGCTCGCTATCGGCCATCCAAACCAATATTGATGCCATTCATACCAGTACGCAAACCAATAGCCAATCCATTCGCCAGCAAACCGATACGGTTTTACAAATAGAGCAAGGTTTGAATCGCCTCGCCAGCTTATCGTCACAAGTCGAAGCCGTATCGACACGCAGTGCTCAAGCCAGCGATGAATTAGCCAGACTCATGGCTGAGCAAGAAAGTATTATTGAACGCTTTAGTTAAATTTGGAAACTCTAGCAAGACAAACTTGAAAAAATTACATGTTAATTATAGAATTCCATTAATTTTTCTCAATAAAGAATATTCCCATGCTGGAAATCAAGCATCTTAAAACCGTGCGCGCACTTCGTGATGGCGGCTCTCTCGTAGAAGCGGCCAAACGCTTACATTTAACGCAATCAGCGCTGTCTCACCAACTAAAAGATGTTGAAGAACGTTTAAGCTTGAGTTTATTTGTACGCAAAACCAAACCCATTCGCTTCACTCGAGCCGGAGAGCATATTCTAGAGCTTGCCGACAAGGTCATGCCTCAGCTTGAACAAACCAATCGAGACATTAAAAAATTGGCGGGTGGTCAGGCTGGTCGCTTACACATGGCCATTGAGTGCCACAGCTGTTTTGATTGGCTAATGCCCGCGATTAATAGTTTTCGCGACCAGTGGCCAGAAGTTGAAATAGATTTAATGGCCAGTTTTCACTTTGAACCGCTACCGGCACTAGCCCGTGGCGATTTAGATCTTGTTGTTACCGCCGACCCCATACCCATGGCAGGCATTTATTATCAGCCATTATTTCGCTACCAAGCACTCTTGGCCATTGCCAATCAACATGCGTTAGTTGACAGTAAATATATCGAAGCGCACGATTTAGCCGATCAAACACTGATTCACTATCCTGTCGAACGCAAGCGTCTTGATATTTTCACTCAATTTCTTGATCCCAACAATATTGAACCGAACAGTACTCGCCAAGCAGATTTAACCTTGATGATCGTACAATTAGTTGCTAGTGGCCGGGGGGTTGCTTGCTTGCCAAACTGGGCTTTACAGCCTTATTTGAATGCCGGATTGATCACCTCAAAACCATTGGGTAAAAGCGGCATCTGGCCAACGCTCTACGCCGCTATTCGCGAAGATCAAAAAGAAACAAGCTATATGAGTGATTTTTTGCAGCAGTCTCTGCAGGTATGTCATGACAACTTGGTAGGAATTGAGCCAGTTAAGCTTTAAAAGATGCGGCGTCATTAAGCGATAAACGCTAGGCAAAAAAAAGGGGCCCTATTAATAATAATAGAGTCCCTAAAAGCGAATATTTTCGCTACATTCTCACCACGTGTCCAAAGGATACGTAACGTAAATATGCCAGTCATTGTCACACCTGTCTGTTAACTCTAAGTAGTTAATCGTTACGTTTTGTTAGTATTGTAATCATTAATTACAATACTCAAGATGACTTAAACAATTTCTTGGTGACGCTTAGGCCAAACTAAGCTAAATTTTGCTCCACCTAAGCGCTCATCACGACTCACCATCGCACGACCACCATGCCAATAAGTAATTCGTCTAACAATCGACAACCCTAAGCCATACCCTCCCGAGCTTCGAGTGCGACTATCATCAAGGCGCGCAAAAGGCGTGAAGACTCGATTCCACTCTTCTTCGGGAATGCCAGGGCCATCATCCGCAACATCGACACGGCAAGTATCGGCGCCGACGGAAAACGTCACAATCACTTGCGACTTTGCATAACGACAGGCATTACCAATTAAATTTTGAATGGCACGATGCATATAACGATATTCAACTTCTGCTTCATGCTGCGAGCCAATTGAACCCCCGTACTTGACCTCTACATGCTCAGGCGGGCGCGCTTCATCGACCAGCTGCAAAACCAACTCTTGAATATTGGTCAATTCAAAATCAAGTAGCGGCCCACCTTCTTCTAAACGTGCATAGGTCAGAATTTCGTCAATTAACTCATCCAATTCCTGAATGTCGGAATCCATGCCCGTCAGTTGTTTCATTACAAAAGGATCATCACCAGCCGTATCTTCAATAATTTGTAACCCAAAGCGAATGCGGGCAACCGGTGTTCTTAATTCATGAGAAACAGCCCGAACCATTTCGCGCTGAACGCTGATTAAGCGTTGAATGTGCTCCGCCATTTTATTAAATGATTGCCCTAAACGACTGACAGGATCAGCGCCATGAATACCAACACGCGCATTAAGGTGCCCCTGAGATAGTCGGCTAGTAGCCTGTTCAAGTTTTCGCAAGCGCATTTCAAATGAACTAACAACCCAATAAACCCCTAAACCAAGCAGCATGAAACCAATAAATATAATGATTCCCATCCCCATAGGGGCGTATTGTTTAAACGCTTTCACAGGCCCCATACGAATCGCCCGATTACTTTCTGGCAACTTCACAATTGTTTCCGCACCTTCACCATCAATAGTAATTCGTACCAGAACATCACCATCGTGCAAACGTATTAAATCGTTCTTGCTTAAATCAAGCTGTGAAAGCGGTAAGAGCGTTAACGGATAACCAAAATGTGGGGATACATCGAGTAAAAATTCTTCAATACTTAAGCCACTGCGCTGCCAGTCTTGCAATAGAAGACGACCGGTTGCCTGACCTTGTATTTCGCTGACGCTGCTCAAGGTGACTTGCATAACGCTGTCATCATTTAAGCCGCGAATAAGCTGAGCTTCGTAACCCAATTCATCATTCAGCATTAACACATCATTGCGACTTAAACGGCTAAGTTGATATTCATCTAGCTGAGCATTTTCACGACTAATAATTTCGATTTGCAAATCAAAGAGGGCTTCTAATTCAGCCTTCTCGGTTAAATCATACTGTAGCCGCTGAGAGATTTGATAAAGACTGCCACGCACAACGTCTTGGTTGAATTGAACATTGCGCACATGGTCCACTAGATTCAACGCCAACATACACAGTAATACAACACTGACCAGCGCTGCTAACAAGCCGGAATAAACTCGAATAAAAATGTGTATTACTCCTAATTTTTCTAATATTGATTGGCAGATACAAAGAACACCACCCAGAACGAGTGGTGCATTAACACACTAGGATCTTAAGATTAAATCTCTTTAACGAACAAGTACCCTTTGCTGCGCACTGTCTTAATACGCTTAGGATTGATGGGATCATCACCGACTTTAGGACGTATACGAGAAACTCGCACATCAATGGATCGATCTTGCCCATCGTATTCGATGCCGCGCAACTGATGAAAAATCTCTTCACGCGTTAATACATGGCCAGCACTACTCGACAATAACCATAACAAATCAAACTCGGCACTGGTTAAGTCAATACTTTCACCGTCTAACCAGGCTTCACGCATTGAGCTATCAACTACCAAGTTACCAAACGTCAAGCGCTTAGCCGATGCTTCGTCTTGATTATCATGATTTTCTGCTTGCTCTTTAACTCGACGTAATAACGCACGAATTCGAGCTAATAAAACTCGTGGGCGCACAGGTTTGGCAACATAATCATCCGCCCCCATTTCTAACCCCAATACCTGATCAAGATCTTCAGTACGTGCGGTTAGCATTAAAATAGGACCCGAATAATGTGGGCGTACAATGCGGCAAACCGCCAACCCATCTTCGCCCGGCAGCATTAAATCTAATACAACAAGATCTGGCTGCTCAGTTTTAATTCGCTCAATGGCTCGACTACCATCACCTTCTACTGATACTTGAAGGCCATTGCTTTCAAGATAGTCTTTGGTTAGAGTCGCTAATCGTTCATCATCTTCTACGATTAATATACGCCAGTTTTCGTCTTGGCCACTGCCTTGCTTTAATTCCACGCTATTTTCCTATCCAATTTCTGAACTGCCGTTATATTGAAAGGCTTATATATAACTTTAGACGCTAAATGGCTTGATTGCACTGAGTATTATTTAATTCAGTGAAAATTGTAAAAGCGCACTGTATTTTTACTCTACATTCAAGCTATTTTTCAGCTATCTTAGAGGAAATATGTGTCCACGTAATTTCCACAAGTTATCCACAGGCAAACACTACATAAGGGGTTGAAATGAACCCTAAACCGCAATATCCTGTGTCTCGGTTAGAGAACACGCCTATTAACAATGGCCTACACGTCATTCGATTTAAGATCAAGCAGAGCGTCAAACTTAACCGTATTTTCGTGCTCACTTAATGTGAGCAATATAGAGATCACAAGATTTTCAACAGGCACCGAAATATATGACTAGCGCGCTTTACGTAACCAAAAGAGATGGTCGCCAAGAGACAATTGATTTAGATAAGATCCACAAAGTTGTCGATTGGGCAGCCGAAGGATTGGACAAAGTTTCTGTTTCTGAAGTTGAGCTAAAAGCTCACTTACAATTTTTTGATGGTATTACCACATCCGAAATTCATGAAACCTTGATTAAAGCGGCTGCCGATTTAATCTCTGAAGAAGTTCCAGACTATCAATATTTAGCCGCGCGCTTAAATATTTTCCATTTACGTAAAAAAGCCTATGGTCAGTTTGAGCCGCCAAAGCTTTTTGACCACGTACAAAAAATGGTCGCTGATAACCGCTACGACGCTGAATTACTAAAAGATTACAGTCCTGAAGAATACACTGCTATGGATGCTTTCCTAGATCATGGCCGCGATATGGACTTCAGCTATGCAGCGGTAAAGCAGTTAGAAGGTAAATACCTTGTTCAAAATCGTGTTAGTGGTGACATCTACGAAAGCGCGCAGTTTTTGTATGTATTGATTGCGGCCTGCCTGTTCGCACAATACGATAAAGAACGTCGCTTAGATTTCATCAAACGTTTCTACGATGCAGCCTCTAGCTTTAAGATTTCTTTACCGACTCCTATTATGGCGGGCGTTCGTACCCCAACTCGTCAATTCAGCTCTTGCGTATTAATTGAAGCCGGTGACAGCCTAGATTCAATCAATGCGGCATCCAGTGCCATCGTTAAATACGTCTCTCAGCGTGCGGGGATTGGCATTAACGGTGGACGCATTCGTGCACTGGGTAGCCCTATTCGTGGTGGTGAAGCCTTCCACACAGGTTGTATCCCATTCTATAAGCACTTCCAAACAGCGGTTAAATCCTGCTCTCAAGGTGGTGTTCGTGGCGGCGCAGCGACATTGTTCTACCCACTATGGCATTTAGAAGTTGAATCACTGCTGGTATTAAAAAATAACCGCGGTGTTGAAGAAAACCGTGTGCGCCACTTAGATTATGGCGTTCAGCTAAACAAAGTGATGTATGAGCGCTTATTAAAGAATCAAGACATCACATTATTCTCGCCTTCTGATGTTCCTGGTTTGTACGATGCATTCTTTGCTGACCAAGAAAAATTTGAACGCTTATATACCCAGTATGAACAAGATGCTTCTATTCGTAAAACAACGGTTAAAGCCGTTGACCTGTTCTCTACCTTGATGCAAGAACGCGCAGGTACTGGCCGTATTTACATTCAGAACGTTGATCACTGTAATACTCACAGTCCGTTCAATCCTGAAGTTGCCCCGGTTCGACAATCTAACCTATGTTTAGAAATCGCGTTACCGACTAAGCCACTGCAAGACGTAAATGACGAAGAAGGTGAAATCGCACTGTGTACACTTGCAGCGTTTAACCTAGGCAGCCTCGAGAATCTTGATGAACTAGAAGAGTTATCTGATTTAGTGGTACGTGCACTGGATAGCCTATTGTCTTATCAAGACTACCCAATGATCGCCGCTCAAAAAGCCAGCTTAAACCGTCGTACTCTAGGGGTTGGTGTAATCAACTATGCATACTACCTAGCCAAAAATGGCGTTAAGTATTCTGACGGCAGCGCTAACGGTTTAACCCACCGCACATTTGAAGCCATTCAGTATTATTTATTGAGTGCGTCTAACAAGCTTGCACAAGAGCAAGGTGCTTGCGAAGCGTTTGCTGAAACAACCTATGCTCAAGGTATCTTACCGATTGATACCTACAAAAAAGACGTTGATAAGTTCTGTGATGAGCCATTGGCGTATGACTGGGAAGCATTACGCGCCGAGATTCAAAAGACTGGTTTGCGTAACTCAACCTTAACTGCATTAATGCCTTCTGAAACGTCGTCTCAGATCAGTAACGCAACCAATGGTATCGAACCACCACGTGGTTATATCAGCGTTAAGCAATCAAAAGACGGCATTTTAAAGCAGGTCGTACCTGAGTTTAATCGCTTACGTCAAAACTATGAGCTGTTATGGAACATTCCAAATAACCAAGGTTATTTGCAACTTGTAGGAATTATGCAGAAATTCGTCGACCAAGCGATTTCAGCCAATACCAACTACGATCCATCACGCTTTGAAGGCAATAAAGTTCCGATGCAAGTGCTATTAAAAGACTTGTTAAGTGCTTATAAAAACGGTCTTAAGACGCTTTATTATCACAATACTCGTGATGGTATGTCTGATCCGCAAGCACCGGAAGTTGAAGACGATGGCTGTGAAGGCGGTGCGTGTAAGATTTAATCTTATTCACTCGTTTGATTAAAAAATACGCTGAACTTGATACACATCAGTCAGCGTATTTTTTATCGTTCTATCCTTCGTTATCATCGATATTACTTTTAAAACTTTTTATATTTTAAAACCTTTTATATTTTTATAGTTGTAGCCATTTATGTCCTATACCACGTTCAACCAGAAAACTTTTGATACGTTGAAGCAACCTATGTTCTTTGGCGAAACCGTGAACGTTGCACGCTACGACATTCAAAAGCATAAAATTTTTGAAAATTTAATTGAAAAGCAACTATCCTTTTTCTGGCGCCCAGAAGAAGTCGATCTTGCCAATGACCGCAAAGACTTCAACGATCTTCCAGATCATGAACAGCACATTTTCTTGAGCAACCTTAAGTACCAAACGCTTTTGGACTCAGTACAAGGCCGCTCGCCAAACGTTGCCTTCTTGCCCATTGTATCGCTACCAGAATTAGAAACTTGGATCGAAACATGGTCTTTCAGTGAAACGATTCATAGCCGCAGCTATACGCACATTATGCGTAACGTTGTGCCGAATCCTGCTGAAGTATTTGATGACATTACCCGTAATGATTTCATTACGCGTCGCGCAGTAAGCGTTACAAAATACTATGATGAATTAATCGAAAAATGCAGTTTCTATACCCAGCTAGGTGAAGGCACCCATACCATCAATGGTAAAGTGGTTGATATTAACCTACAGGATTTAAAGCGCACCTTGTATCTAACCATGGTCTCGGTAAACGTATTAGAAGCGATTCGTTTCTACGTGAGCTTTGCTTGTTCTTTCGCTTTTGCCGAACGTGCAAAAATGGAAGGCAACGCCAAAATTATTAAATTGATTGCTCGTGACGAAGCTTTGCATTTAACCGGCACCCAGCACATTTTACAAATTATGGCGGCGGGTAAAGATGATCCTGAAATGGGTAAAATCGCGGCAAGCTGCAAAGAAGAAGTTCGTGATATTTTCTTAGAAGCTGCTGAACAAGAAAAAGAATGGGCTGGCTACTTATTTAAAGATGGTTCTATGATTGGCCTTAATCAGCAAATTTTGGCTCAGTACGTAGAGTTCATTACTGATCAGCGTATCGTTGCGATTGGCCTTCCACCGATTTTTAATGCCAAGAGCAACCCACTACCGTGGATCAATTCTTGGTTGAACAGCGATAACGTGCAAGTAGCCCCACAAGAAGCTGAAATCAGCTCTTACTTGGTAGGCGCATTGGACAGCGCTGTTGATACCGACGACTTTGGCGATTTTGATCTTTAATCAATGCCCATGAATCAAATGCTATGAATCAATCAACGAATACAATGTCTGCAAATGACCATCAAGAAGAATTTCTTCTTGATGGTTTGGCACAAGAACATGACGACTTCTCTTTAGAAGCCGATACAGTCGAAGCAGAGCTCGACCATGAGCCTGTGCAAGACAGTTTGATTCTAAATACAGAAGACCCTGAGCACCCAGAGCCTAGCGCTCAGATTGATTTAGATGGCATGGATAAGCCTGTTCACACCGTATCGATTATTAATAGCGCAGAGCAGTTTCATTCTGTGCCGTTTCAGAATGCCAATACGCTATTGGAATCATTAGAAGCGCAAGACGTTCCGGTTCATTACCAATGTCGTGAAGGTTATTGCGGCAGCTGTCGCACCCAGTTACTAGAAGGCGAAGTGCATTACACAGAAGAACCAATGGCGTGGATTAATGACGATGAGATCCTTCCTTGTTGCTGCATTCCTAAAACAGCCATTCGCATCAAGTTAACTTAATTACCCTGTTGTCATTACTGATACAAATCAATATAGTGTTCCCCAGCATGATCTAGTATTGAATTAAATTTTAATCGATAAAAGAAACAAGGAATCTGGTATGTCATTTCTGTGTATTAATCCAAATGTAGCCGTTGTTCGACTTAATGCTGGCAAACAATTAGAAGAATTATCAGGTGAGTTCTACATCAATCTTGAGAAAGTCATCGAGATTCGTATGAAAGCTGTTCGTGAAAATCACGATGGCGATTTTTGTGCCGACGTTCTTATTATTTTAGAAAATAAAACGCATGAATTTGTTTTCCGCAATAGCCCTGCTGGCAATAAAGCCAAGAAAACGCTAGAAAATTACTTAACCGAGCAATCGATTAATTGTTAATTTTCTAAGCAATAGCGGTTAGTAATGCTAGCCGCTATTATTATCTCAGCTGTTTTATGGCAAACTTAAGCAATCAATAACGTGATCGTTTTCATTCATCACTTAATGTTTTACTTAATTTATCATACAGGTTGTCTTCATGAGCTTAGCATTCCCACCTCTCGATCAAATTGCCCCTCAATTCACAACAACTGACCAGAATGGTGAAGAAGTCTCTCTGGCCGATTTCAAAGGTAAAAAAGTCGTTCTTTACTTCTACCCTAAAGCCTCAACCCCTGGCTGTACTGTTCAAGCCTGTGGTATTCGCGACCATAAAGCCGATTTTGAAAAAGCCAATACCGTTGTCCTTGGCATCAGTCCAGATCCGACGAAGCGATTAACTAACTTCACAACCAAGCAAGAACTGAATTTTCCTTTGCTCTCTGATGAAGATAATTCCATTGCTGAAAGCTATGGTGTGTGGGCATTGAAAAAGTTTATGGGCAAAGAATATATTGGTATTCATCGCGTTACTTTTATTATTGATGAAGAAGGCACTTTACGACACATCATGGCCAAGGTTAAAACCAAGAGCCACCATGATGATGTATTAGAAGTCATTAATAGCTTGTAGCCAAAATACCGGGCTAGGATATTGCTTTAACGTGCAATTGACGTTGGCGATATTCTCCCGGTGTTATACCCTGCCAGCGCTTAAAGGCTCGATAAAACGTACTGTTTTCAGAAAACCCTAATTGCTGAGCAATATCGGCTAACGATACCTGCTTATCCTGTAACAGTAACAAGCTACGCTGATGTCGATATTCATCAAATAATTGCTGAAAGCTACTGCCCTCCTGCTGCAATTTACGCTGTAAACTGCGGCTGCTCATTGCCATGTTGTTCGCAATAACATCTCGACTGACTCCGCAACCACAAACAATCAACTGCTCTTGAACCTGCGTAATAATATTGGGCTCTAATAAGCGCCTAAGCTGGCTATCAGCCATTTGCTCATGCAGTATTGCCAAACTTGCATCAAAGCCAGGCAAAGGTAGTTCTAATAAGCCGGAGTCAAATAAAAGACTGTTATCGGCTTGGTTAAATACAACAGGGGCTTGATAATATTCGCGATATTGATTCACGCCTGATTGCACATCATGCTGCAAGTGCACCTCCACAACCACATCATCACGAGCCAATAGCCAATTAATAAAACCAACCACAGCCGCCATAACAGCATCTATCTGATGATAACTAAAATCACTGACTGTCGGCTGATAAACCAATGCGCTTATTTGTGTTTGTATATTGCCAGTTGCTGGACCTGATGAAGTGACTTGGCGAATTAAAGAAAATGCACCGCCATCACTGATTAGGCGCTGATATTTTAAAATTTTCTCCAGTGCACTAACCAACGTCTTACTGCTCAGCATAGTAAAAGCGATCAATTGAAAGTGAGTTGGCTTTATCGATTTCCCCATATTAAAACCAAAGAGAGGATCTGCACTAAGGCGCTCTGAAGCGCGCCAGAGTAATAATGTATCATTCAGGCTAATACGGTCACTGGCAATGGATAAACGCTCAGCTGGCAACCCGGCCGCCGCTAAAACATCACTTTCACTCACACCGTGCAAGCTTGCTGCCTGTAATAAACTTTTCACCCAAATAACAGAAACTGTCTTCACCGCAAAATACTCTCCATACCAATAGGACCTACCCAACTGTCTTTCTAGGTCAAATATACTGGCCTAAGAGGTTAATGTCTTGAAAGAATTATTCACGTAAGCTGATAGTCACAATAACAAGAGAAGAGAATCAACATGTCGAAAAAAACACCCGATCAGTGGTTCAACGAATACGGCGATAGCCACCAAAACAAAACCAATAAATTAATTCATTGGCTTTGTGTGCCCTTAATCTTTCTAGTCATTCTAGGACTCGTCTGGGCAATCCCCGTTCCTGAGTTTTTATTAAACATTCACCCAAGCCTGAACTGGTCGATACTCGCGTTCATTTTCATTGCTGGATTTTATATACGGTTATCTCCGCGGTTATCGATCGGATTAATACTTTTCACCTTAGCCTGCTATGGACTGATTGCTTGGTATGAAAGCTTACAGGTCGCCTCACTGGCTTTAACCTGTACGATTTTATTTATTATTTTATGGGTATTCCAATTTGTTGGTCATCATATTGAAGGGAAAAAACCTTCTTTCTTTAAAGATGTGCAATTTCTGATGATAGGACCTGCTTGGCTGATGGGATTTATTTATCGTCGCCTCAAACTGAAATATTAAATGACAGGCTATTAAATAATCAGGTATTAAAACAAATTTAGGTCGTCATGATTGAGTTACGATTTTTATAGCAATAGGTTGTATTGCAATAAATGACAATCTCTCGGCCTTTATCTTGCGTTTTAATCACATACAGGTCGTCAAACCCTGGAGAAACATCATTAAAAGCAGCGCTATAAATCTGGCTAGCTAGCCATGCCTGGTTGACGAATCTGTGACTAGAAGATTGGTTATCTGAACGCTGAGCTGTCAATACCATCATGAAAGTAATCAAAGCCGATAAGCACACTGTTTTCAGCGCTTTCATAAAGAGTCTCCTAATTAATACCTGTATATAACAAGTATAGGAAGTCTGTAGCTGAAGCTCGGATTATTTTGTAATAAAAGATATCTAAAGAGGTGAAAAAAGAATAACGCTGAAAGTTACACTATACCGTCTAAATACTAGCGGTATAGTGTAATGAGCACATAAAATTAATGCGCAAACTGGCGATTCATTGAGACCAGTAGCTCTGCTTCTGCCCTCGCAACACCGCAACTAGATACAAGATCATCAGCTGAAGCTCCCATGCCGACCAAGCGCTGTGCTTGTTGGTACAAAGCTTCATCAGATGATGCAAGCGCAGGCTTGCGCTCATTTTCAATTAAACGCTGTTCAAGTTTTTTAACAGATCGACCGATGCCAAACGTACTTTTGTTCATCGCTTCTAAATCATGTCTCAATTTTTGCGTTTGCTGCTGCCAATTTAATAAATCGCTTTGGTATTTGCGTTTAACTAAATAAAAACCAGCCGCCGTGGCTACTAATAACAAACCATTGCTAATTAATAGCCAATGAACCATCGACATTGATGTTAATGACAACATGATTTCGAACTCCTATTTCTGATTAAAAACCAGAAATTTCCATCCACTCCTCGTCAGTCATAAGCTTTTCTAGATCTACCAAGATTAATAGTTCATCATTTTTATGACAAACACCTTGAATAAATTTAGCGCTTTCTTCATTACCAACGTTAGGTGTAGTTTCAATTTCAGACTGTCGTAAATACACAACTTCAGCCACCGCATCTACTAAAATCCCAACGACCTGATTTTCCGCTTCGATAATAACGATTCGAGTTTGATCTGTGGTTTCTGCATGGGGTAACGCAAATCTTGATCGCGTATCCATCACAGTAACAACATTACCCCGAAGGTTAATAATCCCTAAAACATACGGAGGCGCACCAGGAACTGGGGCTATCTCGGTATAGCGTAAAACCTCTTGTACTTGCATCACATTAATACCGTAAGACTCATTTTCTAAACGAAAAATTGCCCACTGTAAAATTGGATCCTCTGCACTTTTCGTGGCATTTGCAGACATAAAAAATTCCTCATTAGAAAGGCCAGATTAATTGGCTCGCGTCAAAAAATGTAATTTACCTTCCTTAACTATAGTAGAGAGCACAAAGTGTACCAGCTTAAAATTAAATATATTTAAACAGGCTTACAACTCGACTCCACTCTTTGTAGTAACCCAGACACATCAATCAAGGCACACATCTTTTCAATAACCGTTCCAGCTAACCAAACTCGCTTTCCACGATCGCCACGCCACTTAATTTCTGACGCTTCTAGTCGAACAGTATCGTCAATAGATTGGCAAGCAATTGCCCAAGGGCTTTTTTCAAGTTGAATTAAATATTTATACCCTTGTTCCGCTAATGATTCAGCCCGTTCTGGCATGATAAAACTTGCTGTATCAATGACCTGCAAGTTTTGATCTTCCCTATGAATAAGGCCTAAATACCAGTTTGGCTGACCAATTAATGGCTTTACATTATCAGGAATTACTTCATGCACCCCGCCTAAAAGCAATAAAGGCACCGCAAGTTTTAACCCACCCACACTGAAAAGTAAGCACTCAACGCCTTGGCTTGACCAAGATTCTTGATCCGTCAGTTTTAACATTGATTGTTTAATAGCAGATTCAATTTCTGTACTGATACCCTCAGCAATATTATTGCTAGCGCTCTCTACCAGACTATCGGCCTTAGGCTGAACGGCCACTGTCGCAATACTAATGCGCTCAACGTTGACAACCTCAGTCTCTATTACTGGCACTACAACATCAGCTTCGATTTTTTCTTCTAATTTAACCGCATCCTGATCATCAATATCAGGAATATGAATCGCTTTTTCGACACGCTGAGGCTGTGTTGCAGTAACCAGTAACTGATCCAAATAGTTTTGCAAAACGCCTTCGACAACATTTTCTTTAATTGCCTGAGGTTTTGAGGGCTGATCACCTTGCCTATTCAAAAACTCAGTCACAAGTCATCGCCTCTGCCGCCAAAGGTCGGCAGCTATTTAATAGAACCTTTTTAACTCGACACGAGGGAAGTTTTTGAACAAGGCTCAATCCTCTTAAAAGATGCACATATTTTTGCGTACTCGTGCCACTGCCAAAACGTTCTGTGACAGACAACCATTTTTCTTTGTTGATTGTATCTTGTGGACGAATCGGCGCATTAATAGCCCGTGCTAATTTCTCGTCCCAAATAAAATTATCAACCAATAGCGTATCTAAATAACCCGTGATGATATGTTGGTTATTGTGCGATTGAGCGCTCATGTTTCGCCTCCTCCATCTGATCCAGTTCGGATAATAAATGGCGATACGCACGCACACCTCGCGATAAACGATCCATTTCATTAGGGAACAACCCTTCATGGCTCGCATCTCGGAATTTGGTATCAATCGGGATGGCTTCTTTCCAAAGATGATCAGGATACAGTTGGCGCATTTCTTTCAGTGTTTTTAAGGATGCCTGAGTTCGGCGATCGAACAATGTTGGAACGATGGTAAAAGGAAGCTGTCGATTCTGTGAAGACATTACCATTTTCAGAGTATGCACCATTCTCTCAAGCCCTTTTAAAGCAAGATACTCTGTTTGGGTTGGAATAACGAGGCGCTGACAAGCCGCTAACGCATTAACCAATAACACCCCTAGAATAGGTGGAGTATCCAATAAGGCATAATCATAATCATCCCACAATTGAGCCAGAGTTTTTGCAATGACTAATCCCATACCATCTTGGCCGCTTACTTGCCGCTCTAGGGTGGCAAGGGCGGTCGTTGCCGGCAATAAATCGACCCCTTTACGAGATGTCGGTTTTATTACTTTATGAATATAATCCAGATTTTTACAGCGCTGTTCAAAAAACAAATCGTATAAACTTGTTTCAAGACTATCAGGGTCGTAACGAAAATAACTGGTCAAAGAACCGTGTGGGTCTAGATCAATCAACAATACTCGCGCACCACGCTCGGCTAGCAAACCGCCTAGTGAGACTACGGAGGTTGTTTTACCAACACCACCTTTCTGATTTGCTATCGACCAAATTCGCACTTTATGCCACCTTTATTTTGACACCGAGACAAGTAATACCGAAACACTGCAATTTTTGTGCTCATTCGATATTTTCCTCTCTCGCCCAAGGTTGATTCATACCACCTTGCTTAATTAATATTTCTACTCGTCGATTTGCTAAACGATGTTCATCACTATTATTGGCAAAAATCGGTTTATGATAAGAAAACCCCATCGCCGCCATTCTTTGCGGTGCAATGCCAAATAATTCAAAAGCTCGTACCACGGCGACTGCCCGTAATGCCGACAAATCCCAGTTACTGACGACTCGAGCACTGCTGATGGGCACATCATCAGTATGACCTTCGACATTAATTTCATTAGGAATCGGTCGAATCGTCATTGCGATCTGTTCTAGTAAATCCATCATTTCATCACTAATTTCCCAGCCGCCGGATGGAAATAACGTATCGGCCTTTAAACGAATTTTTATCCACTCGCCTTCTTGCTCAACCACAAGCTCATTGCTATCGATAAAAACTTGAAGCTGCTGAGTAATCGTTTCATACAGCGGCATGATGCCATTATTATGATCTAATACCGTCGTAGAATTTTCTGGCTGAGGAAGCAATTGCTGCGCATTGTCTGTAAACATGCCATCAAGTGCTTCTTGGACCGCTTTGTATTGATTTTCATCTAATAATTCAACGCTATACATCATGATAAAAAAAGCACATAACAAGGTCATATAATCGGCATAAGAGATCAACCAACGATGTTTATCTGGACCCTGCTCATGACTCATAAATCCATACCTTCTAGACGATAGCGAATTAACTGTGGATTAATACCTTCACGCATTGCCATAACCCCTACAATCATTGCTTTGTGGTAGCGGGTACGTCGTTGAATAAAAGAACGTAAACGACCAGCAATTGGAATGGCTATTAGGTTAGCGGCACCAACGCCATAAAATGTAGCCACAAATGCCGTTGCGATACCACGACCTAATTCTTCTGCTTGGTCTAAGTTTGATAATACTTGCATCAAGCCTAAAACAGCGCCCACAATGCCAAGAGTTGGTAAATAAGCCCCTAAGTTATCGAATACTTCAGCCGCGCACATATCTTTTTCATGATGAGTTTCAATTTCTAAACGAATGCTATGCTCAATTGCATCAGGAGGCTGACCATCTGCGAGCATCACCAAGGCGCGCTTCATCACCGGGTCGGTTTCTGTTTGAGCAATGCGGTCTAATCCCAAAACGCCATCTTTTCGATAAGCATTACTGCACGTGGTTAATTTTGTTAATAATTGATCAAGTGATTCATTAGGAGGGGAAATTAACCAAGACAGTAACTTAAGTGCGCGAACGCCCATATACATAGGGGTTTGTACGATTGTGGCTAATATTGAGCCGACAAAAACGATTAATAAAGCAGGGCCATTCCAAAGAGAGGTTAATGAACCTCCCTCTAGAAGGTGGCCAGAAATAACACTGGCTATTGCTCCAAAGAGTACCAGTATGACAAGCCGATCCATCAGCTGACCTCATTAGAAATGTGCGGACCTATATCATCAAGTGGCAAAATTTTTGCCGCAAGTCCAGCTTTTACAATGGCCATAGGCATTCCATAAATGACACAACTGGCCTCATCCTGAGCCCAAACCGTACCACCCGCTTGTTTTAATAACTGCGCACCTTCTTTACCATCTGATCCCATGCCCGTAAGAATAACGGCCAAAGCATTACGACCAAAATGTTTGGCGGCAGACGCTAAGGCGATATCCACACTCGGGCGATAGGTCACTCGATTATCACTTTCATGAATATGAATTGAGCCACCATTACGCTTATCGACCATAAGCTGCATGCCACCAGGCGCGACATAAACATGGCCAGGTTTCAATTTATCGCCATCAGCCGCTTCACTCACAGTGAGCGGTGATAATTTATTTAAACGCTCGGCAAATGCCTTGGTAAATGACCCTGGCATATGCTGAACAATGACTATGGGCTTAGAAAAACCGGCAGGAATATTTTTAAAAACGGTTTGCAGTGCCGCTGGCCCCCCCGTTGACGTGCCAATAATAACGACCTCAACATGGCGCAGTGATTTTGCAATCGATACGCTAGCAACAGGGGCATGAGCTGTCGCTGCATCCAACTTTTTAGAGGCGACACTGCCAGATGCAGTACTACTATGAGTAGGCGCGGTTCTTGGAACTGAAGAGACTGGACTTCTAATCGTTTTCTTTTTGCCAGAAGCGGCTACCTGACAAATGCGATCGGTTAATACTTTGTGCAAAGTAGCTTCAGAGGCAGCGATTGCATCAAACTGTTTAGCAAGAAAATCAACAGCTCCAGCCTCTAAAGCATCCAACGTAATGCGAGCGCCTTCATAACTTAAAGACGAAAACATAAGAACCGGTGTTGGATTATCTTTCATGATTTGACGAACAGCTGTCACACCATCCATCATTGGCATTTCATAATCCATGGTAATGACATCGGGTTTTAATGCCGCGGCTTTATCAATACCCTCAATGCCATTATTGGCCGTCCCAATGACCTCTAAGCGTGGATCTGCGTTGATGATTTCAGTCACTCGACGCTGAAAGAAACCTGAATCATCAACAACCAATACCTTGATTTTTGTAGATAGTGTCATGGTAAAAGGTCATCCTTTAAGCAGCGGTAAGTTGGCGTGCCGAATAATGCTGTAACATGCTAGGCACATCCAAAATAAGCGCAATACGACCATCACCAGTAATCGTTGCTCCTGAAATCCCAGCGGTCCCGTGCAACATGGCCCCCAAAGGTTTAATCACAACTTCTTCTTGACCAATTAATTGGTCAACAACAAATCCCGCTCGCTGATTACCAATGGAAACAACTAATACATGGGCGCTATCATCGACTTTAGAATGAGACTCTCCTTTTACTAACCAACGCTTCAAATGAAATAGTGGAATTGCTTTATCTCGTACAACAATCACTTCTTGGCCATCAACCACATTGGTTTGAGACAAGTCCAAATGGAATATTTCATTAACGCTGACTAACGGGAAGGCAAACGCTTGGTCTTTTAACATCACCATTAACGTCGGCATAATCGCCAAAGTTAAAGGAACTTTAATTTCAATGCGCGTGCCTTTCCCTAAGCTCGAATCAATATTTAACGTACCGTTCAATTGGGTAATTTTTGTTTTAACAACATCCATTCCCACGCCACGGCCCGATACATCAGAAATAACCTCTTTGGTTGAGAACCCTGGAGCAAAAATTAAGTTGTAACATTCATTATCGGTTAAACGATCAGCTGCATCTTGCTCCATCATGCCTTTTTCAACGGCTTTATTGCGCAATACATCGGCATCCATACCGCCACCATCATCTTCTATCGATAATAGAATATGATCGCCTTCTTGCTCGGCAGCTAATACCACGACACCCACACGAGGTTTACCCGCCGCTTCGCGTTTGTCAGGCATTTCAACACCATGATCGACCGCATTTCGCACCAAGTGAACCAGTGGATCCGCTAATGCCTCAACCAGATTTTTATCCAAATCTGTTTCTTCACCGCGTAATTCTAAATTAATTTCTTTCTTTAACGAGCGCGCTAGATCTCGTACAACTCGTGGGAAGCGACCAAATACTTTCTTAATTGGCTGCATTCGTGTTTTCATCACAGAAGACTGTAAATCAGCGGTAACTACATCGAGATTCGATACCGCTTTCTGCATTGATTCATCGTTGCTATTTAAACCTAAGCGAACTAAACGATTACGAACAAGCACTAATTCGCCAACCATATTCATAATGTCGTCAAGGCGCTTTGTATCAACACGAACCGTTGTCTCTGCCGCTGGCGGAGCATCCGCAGCCTTGCTTGGAGGCTTAGGCTTATCTGCAATAGGAGCACTAGGTTTAGCAACAGGAGCGGAAGCTTTAGGTGCTTCTGCCTTCGGTGCTTCTACTTTTTCAGGGGCCGCTTCTTCAGCAGTTTTCGCCGTACTCGCCGCAGGATTTGTGCCCTTTCCATGCAAACGATCGAGCAGATCCTCAAACTCTGAATCAGTAATTAAATCGTCGCCACCCGAAGGCGCATTACTATTTGATGGTGCTTCTTCAGCCGCCGCTGGAGTCGCCCCTTTGCCGGACCCATGAATTTGATCTAATAATGCTTCAAATTCATCTTCTGTTATTTCATCATTAGTTTCTGCTGCCGCAGGCTCATCGCTCACGTCAAAGAAAATACCATCATCGCCTAAACCAGAATCTGCGCTGGTCTCTGCAGCAGGCTCACTGCCATCAAGTGCATCAAGCAGTTGCTCAAATTCATCATCCGTGATGTCTTCAGATTCGCCTGCGGGGGCTGAATCTTCAGCAGGTGCTGCTGGTGCAACCGGCTCAGGAGCTACCGCTTCTGCGGCAGGTGCATCC
>PJEL010000728.1_pt1 | contig 37404 bp, 30 predicted proteins | sample 1853271 | NCBI WGS metagenome assembly PJEL01 (sample SAMN08108733, study PRJNA415343) | Invertebrate metagenome, whole genome shotgun sequencing project. | host: Globobulimina | place: Sweden: Gullmar Fjord | collected 2015-08
GCATTATCAGTAATGGCCCCCACGTGGGTGGGGTTGCTGGGGTCGGAAATATCGAGGATTTCTACGCCGTTATCATTAGAAGCAGCCACATAAGCGTATTTGCCAGAGACATAGATATCCCAGGCCCCATCAAGTGCGGTGGTCGCATTGTCAGTAATGGCCCCCACGTGGGTGGGGTTGGTGGGGTCGGAAATATCCAGGATTTCTACGCCGTCATCATTAGGAGAAGCCACATAAGCGTATTTACCGGAGACATAGATGCTGCTAGCACTATTAAGTGCGGTGGTCGGATTATCAGTAATGGCCCCCACGTGGGTGGGGTTGCTGGGGTCGGAAATATCGAGGATTTCTACGCCGTTATCATTAGAAGCAGCCACATAAGCGTATTTGCCGGAGACATAGATGCTGCTAGCACTATTAAGTGCGGTGGTCACAGTATCAGTAATGGCCCCCACGTGGGTGGGGTTGGTGGGGTCGGAAATATCGAGGATTTCTACGCCGTCATCATCATAAGCAGCCACATAAGCGTATTTGCCGGAGACATAGATATCCCAGGCCCCAGCAAGTGCGGTGGTCACAGTATCAGTAATGGCTCCAACGTGGGTGGGGTTGCTGGGGTCGGAAATATCGAGGATTTCTACGCCGTTATCACTATAAGCAGCTACATAAGCGTATTTGCCGGAGACATAGATGCCGGTAGCACCATCAAGTGCGGTGGTCGCATTATCAGTAATGGCTCCAACGTGGGTGGGGTTGCTGGGGTCGGAAATATCGAGGATTTCTACGCCGTCATCATCATAAGAAGCTACATAAGCGTATTTGCCGGAGACATAGATGCTGCTGGCAGCAGCAAGTGCGGTGGGGCCATTATCAGTAATGGCCCCAAGATGGATTGGTGTAGCGGATGTTTGTAAGAAGTTGCCCCCAACCAGGGTCAGGGTTTCAGTAGGGGTGGTGGTTCCTAAACCAATTCGGTTTTCTGAAGAGTCGATGAAAAGGGTGTTGTTGTCAAAGTTCAAGTCCGCCCCATTGCTGTCCATATCAATCGTGGTGGTTATGTCTACCGTCATAACGTCGGCAAACTCGGTAAAATCCAGCGAGTCAGCGGTCACACTGATCACCTGATTGCTAATGGTGATGCCCGTTCCGGCGGTGTATGTGACCACATTGCCCGCATAAATGGCATACGGGGTAGGGGTTAGCTCCTACCGGGGGGATAAGAGATTGCCCCCACTGCCACAATCGACGTTGATTTCCAGCCAGCGCGGGTTGCCCGTAAAGGCGTTGCTGCCAAAGTCTAAATCGACGGTGAAGAGGCCGTAGCTGACGCTGGTGTTGGTTTTGGTGATGGTGCTGCCGACTTGATTACCTGCCGTCGGGTCATCATAGAGGCTAAAGCCGATGTCGCAGGTGCCAGTTACTGGCCCGTCGCTGTCGCTGATTTGGCCTTGATAGGTGAAGGCTGTGCCGGGATCGGCCAGGATAATCAGGGGGATGGTTAGCAGCAGCAGTAGACTGAGGCTGATGGTTACGATAAGTTTGCTGTAGGTTGGATAGTGGGTTTTGTTTGGCATTGGGTGTTCTCCTATGACCCCCATCTCGTTCCCAAACTGGAGTTTGGGAACGAGATGAATATTTGGCAATGGCGGTTTAAGTGGTTTGAATTGAGGCTATTGCCGGGTATATTATTACAGCTTCTATTGTACCATAGTTATATTGTTTTGTCTGTGTGGGTTGCCCATACTGGGTATCAAAATCTGGTGTTAGTCTTCGTTTCGGCCAAGCGCACAAGATAACCAATCAACCTGTCAGCGGATTGGTAACCGATTAATGACCGGCTATACAATCATCCGTTAAGCGGCTATATATCCGCTGACAGGCTGGCCCAAACCAAAATCATAGCCGTCAAGTCTATGGTCATCATTTGGGCCATACTGTAGGGCTACTGCAACGTCAGGTAAAATATGACAAGTTACATTGGGGCAAAAGAGGCAATGGTATATTGCCTTGTACAAACAAGACAGGCTTTGTGGTTTGGTTTTGCCACCTTAGAGCGTTGTGGTTATTGTTATTTGAGAGGGATTCTTCGACTTCGTCTCAGAATGACATGACCCTACCTATCACAATTTGTCTGATGCTGTACTACTGTCATTAAAGGCAATTTGGAAATTCTGTTTGCCCAACAGCCAGATGTATTTATTGCTGGGGATATGTTGGGGGTAAATGATTACTCACAAGCAGTTTGAAGGTAAGCGTTCAGCCCGCAAGCCAAATAGAACGCGGATAACGCTGATAGCGCAGATTTTCGCTGATTTTTTTAGAGGGGGGTAAATGGCATATATGAATATCAATCAAGGGAAATGCCTAAAGCCTTAAGTTTGGCAGTCATCTTGTCGGCCCGTTCTTTCTCCTGATCAGCCCGTTCTTTCTCCTGCTTCAGTTCGACTGTCACCCTCTCAGCCCGTTCTTTCTCCTGCTCGGCCCGTTCTTTCTCCTGCTCGGTCTGCTCGCGGGCAGCTTGATATTCTGTCATTATGAAATCTTGATAGAGTTCATCTTCCACCATCTCTAATGGGGGTGGTCGCTTATATAAGTCTGATATTCGGAATTGAAAGCCCGGCAACACCTCCGATTGGAACAGATCTCTATCGCTGTCCACCATATCCTCGTACTCCCCCGCTTCATTCTGCCGATAGAAAGCTGTCTCTTTACTTTTACCATCCAAAATATAATACTCTCTCACCCCTATTGTCTCATATTCTTGCTTCTTCTGTTTGGTATCCCGCTCCTTTTCTTTCAAGCTAGAGTCTGATAAAGACTCTATACAGATATCAAAGATACCCTGATAAGTGCGCTCACTGTCTTCAATCCCTACCTGATTGTCATTCAAAATAATGCCCAGGTCTGGCTTACGGATTGATACCTTGCCATCGGGTTGCTCCAAGCGAAAGCCTAGATCCAAAATCGTTATCTCGGCTATAGGGTGTACTCTTAAATATTGACGCAGTAAATCTATAAACCATAGATAGAGAGTGCCATTGCTAAAATCAGACACGGGTTTTTCCTCCAGGAGGCCATTATTCCATTCGTAGTTGCAGTCAGGATGTTCGTAATAGTCGCGCCAATAGATTTCTTCCGACACCCTGAGACCATCTTCCGACCGAGCCTCAAACTGCTCTTGATACTCCTCGCGCCGACGGCTCTTATCCCTTAGGGGGGGGTATTTGGTTTTAGGGGGTGTGAGGGGTGATATTGCCATAGTGTCCTCCAGACAGCCACTAGAAAAAGCCCTCAAAATCAACCTATTTGGTAACTAATCAGGTCAAACAAGGGTGCGACCTTATAACAGCTAGTTGGGGGTAATCGTACCATACCCTTATGGTCAAGTCAAATGGTTTCAACAGCTACCCCCATCCGTTCAATCCTTCTATATTTTGGCTATTTTTGACACTCAAACCCATTGAGGGTTAGGGTGAATTGAGGTTACAAGTGTTAAATGTGCAAAACCAATTACTCCCCACAAAACTCTGCTTCGGGACGATCCAGACAGACAATAGCCATCAGAGCCTCAATTTGGGCTTGCTGGGCCTCATTTTCACCTTTAAGGGCTTTGATTTGAGCGTATTGGGCCTCATTTTCACCCTCAAAAGCCTCAATTTGAGCCTGCTGCTCCTTAAAGGCATTAACAAAGACCGTGCTGAGTTGTTTATACTTGACCCCCTCTATTTCCCCATTTTTATAGGTCACAAACAAAGGATTAACCTCGGCCACTTCTTCGGCAATAAAGCCCACATCACTTTCACCTGTTTTTTGCCACTGGAAGGTAACGGGGTTGAGTTGCTCGATGGTGTCAAGGCCGAGGGTGAGGCCATTGATATTCTGTTTGTAACGCCGACTTGAACTACAACTGGCAAGCTCATTATCACTACTAATACACAAATTTGTACCACTAGCACTGGCTAAGGTGTTAACCCGCAACGTGCCCGAGATACCCACATTCCCCGCCGAAAAGAGACCCGCCGCCCCCACGTTGACCCCCCCAGTTACTTGAAGTTGCCCCTGGGCAACAATATCATTTCGCACTTGCAGATTACCTGCTTCCAGAGAATGGGCCATCAGGGCTGTCATCTCTGCCCCAGAGACATCGATCACTTTCAAATCATCCGACCCGTAATCGACCACATAAGCGTACCGCCCGGACACATACACGGATTGTGGAGATGTCCCAAGGCCCAAACTACCGGTCAGGCTGGGTGTGATGGGATTGGATACATCGATCACTTTCAAATCATTGGAATCAGCATCAACCACATAAGCGTACCGCCCGGATACATACACGGAGTATAGAATTCCACCGAAGCCCAAACTGCCGGCCAGGCTGGGGGAGCCAGGATCGGAGACATCGATCACTTTCAAATCATTGGAATCAGCATCAACCACATAAGCGTACCGTCCGGACACATAGACGGATTGTGGATATCCCCCGATGCCCAAAGTGCCAACCAAAGTTGGATTGCCCGGGCTTTGTAGCAAATTACCCTCTGCCAAGTGCAGTTGTTCCTGTGGGCTGCTTGTGCCCAAACCAACCCGGTTTTCAGAAGAATCGATAAAAAGAGTATTGTTATCAAAGTTTAGGTCGGCCCCATTGCTATCCATATCTATGGTGGTGGTAATGTCTACAGTCATAGCATCGGCAAACTCGCTGAAATCCAGCCCGTCAGCCGTGACACTGATGACCTGATTGCTAATGGTCAGGCCCGTCCCGACGGTGTAGGTGACCACATTGGCCGCATAGATAGCGTAGGGGGTGGGGGTTAGCTCCTGCCGGGGGGATAAGAGATTGCCCCCAGTGCCACAATCGACATTGATTTCCAGCCAGCGGCGGTCGCCCGTAAAGGCGTTGCTGCCAAAATCTAAATCAACCGTAAAAAGACCGTAGCTGACACTGGTGTTGGTTTTGGTAATCGTACTGCCGACCTGATTGCCAATCGTCAGGGCATCATAGAGGCTAAAGTCGAGGTCGCAGGTGCCGGTTACTGGGCCGTCGCTGTCGGTGATTTGGCCTTGATAGGTAAAGGCTGTGCCGAAATCGGCCAACACCAGCAGGGGGATGGTCAGCAGTAGCAGCAAACTTAGGCTGATGGCAGCGATTACTTTTAGGTGACTTTGATATTGGGTTTTTGTTGGCATGGTTTATCTCCTTTGAAAATAAGCCCTCACCCCCCAACCCCCTCTCCCAACATCGGGAGAGGGGGAGTCCTTTCTTTGCAAGCAAGAGCAAGGGTGAGAGGGAGTCCTTTCTTTGCAAGCAAGAGAAGGGGGGTGAGGCATTTTCATTTTTAGTGTCGTCCCGGTTGGGACTGTTTGACTCCTGTATCAGTAAATAGTTAGTAGTAAACAGTGGAGAGTCGGCAATGAAAACTGTAACCTGTTAATAGAACAAGTGCCCTCTACTCCTTACAAAACTCAGCTTGGGGATGGTCAACACACACAAGCGTAATCAGGATTTCAAGCTGGGCTTGTTGGGCCTTAAGTTGAGCTTGTTGCTGTTTAAAAGTATTAACCAGTACGGCACTGAGTTGTTTATATTTGACCCCTTCAAGGTCACCATTTTTAGTGGTGACTAACAAAGGGTTGATTTCAGCTACCTCTTCGGCAATAAAACCGAGATCAAGTTGGTCAGTGCTTTGCCATTCAAAGGTGACAGGTTCGAGTTGGGCAACGGTTTCAAGGCCCAGGGTTAGACCGTTGATGTTTTGTTTGTAGCGTCGACTTGAGCTACAGTCTGAGAGTACATTCCCATTAACACAGACATCTATACTGCCACCGCTAGCTAAGGTATTGACCCGCAACGTGCCGGAGATACCCACATTCCCCGCCGAAAAGAGACCATCCGCCCCCACATTAACCCCGCCCGCGACTTGAAGTTGGCCTTGGGCAACAATATCATTCCGCACTTGCAGATTACCCGCCTCCAAAGAGTGAGCCATCATGGTCGTCACCTCTGCCCTGGAGACATCAATCACTTTCAAATCATCCGACCCGTAATCAAGCACAGCTGTCGGGTTTATCTTGCCACACCCGCAAGATAAACAACTGGTAATGGTCAAGCTGAGCATGGGTTGAAGATGATTGGCTTTCCATTTGACACTCCTGAAAATAGTTTGGTAATTTGGATGCTTCACCACTCGTTATCCATTGCTTGCCACAGATTTAAGACCTAATGTATAATACCACTCTAGCAGTCTGTCGGAGAAGTCGATTTTGCCAGACTTCGAAAGTTTTAGAGCGTGATTTTACCACCGAATCAGCCCATAATGAGGGTAACTAAGCTCTATAAGTCACTGTTGGAAACTTCCGAAGTCTTTTTCCGACAAGCTGCTAGTGAAAACCTAGCACTTCGAGGAGACTTATGGAGTCCAAGCAAAATTTTAAGGTTCGGCTGTTGGGGATGTTTCAGGCCAGCCTGAATAACGAACCCTTGCAGAAATTCTATTCGCTCAAGACGCGGGCACTGCTGGCCTATCTGCTAGTAGAAGCCAACCAACCCCATTCCCGCAATTTTCTAGCTACCCTGCTCTGGGGTAGTCAGGAGACTCAAAAAGCCCACACCAACTTGCGCAACACCCTTTCCCAACTGCGCCGTCTCCTGTCTCCGCTTGAAGCCGAGAAGCCCCTGTTTATAACCACCCGTCAGGCCATTCAGCTCAATCTAAATCCGGCTTGCCATTGGGTAGATGTGCTTGTCTTTAATGAGCTTATGATCGGCTGTGAGGGAGATCAAGTTGATATTTCGGCTTGTGCCGGGGTCTTGAAACAAGCCACAGCTCTATACCAGGGTGATTTTCTAAGTGACCTGTTGGTTGAAGGGGCCGAAGCGTTTCAAGAGTGGCGGCTGCAGCAGCAAGAAAAATACCATACCAGGGTATTGGGCAGCCTCAATTGTCTGTCCAGTTATTACTTATTGGACGATTACAAGCAGAATGATTACCAACTGGCCGAGCAATATGCCCGAAAGCAGTTGGCAATGGAGCCGTGGTATGAAATGGCTCACTACCAGTTGATGCAAGTATTGGTCGTCACCGGCCAACAGTCGGCGGCATTGGCTCAGTTCGATACCTGCCGCCGGATTTTGGCCAAGGAGTTGGGCGCAAAACCGGCCCCGGAAACCGTGGCTCTGGCTGAACAAATTAAAGCCGGAAATTTGGCCTCAAAGCAGTAGCACTCCGACCAGTCGGTAGGTTGGGTTGAAGGATGAAGCTGATAGGGGCGGTAAAGGTCATAACCTGTCCGGCTCAGTCTGAAATAAAGCCCAGATGGTAAAATTGGGGTCATCAGGGGCATGGGTATAGTGAGTAAGAGGTGATACGCTCAAAGCGGATGGCAGCAGGCCCGTACCAGATTTTGGTTGGCCGCGTCGTTGGTGGTATGAGATAATTTTGCTAGCCATAAGTTCAGCCGGAGCCATGCTTTCTCTTTACTTTTTAAGACTTAAATTGATCTTAATCTCTGACCTTGATTATACTTTAGGGGTATGCTATTACCAAGAACCGCCCGTTATTCTTAGGGAGAATATTTGCGAATAGTCACCCAACTTTTAAAATTGCGTCCAAAGTGATAGACTACTGAATACGGAAACCATTATCAAAAAAGCTAATCAGGAGAGAAAAAATGAAGCAAACCGACCCCCTATTACAGCCCTTTCAATTGAAACATTTAACCCTAAAAAATCGTATTCTCAGCACCAGCCACGAACCATCATACATTGAGGATGCCAAACCCAAACTGCGTTATCAGCTTTATCATGAAGAAAAGGCCAAAGGAGGCATTGCCTTAACAATGTTTGGCGGATCTTCCAACGTAGCGCTCGATTCGCCATCGGCCTTTGGACAAATCTATGTGGGCCATGATGATGTCATCCCCTATTTTCAGGAAATGGCCGAGCGTGTTCACCAGCACGGCGCAGCACTGATGTGCCAAATCACCCACATGGGCCGCCGCACCTTCTGGGATACCGAACATTGGCTACCGACCATTTCACCCTCCTGTGTACGCGAGCCTTCCCACCGCTCCTTTCCCAAAGAGATGGAACTCTCCGACATCAAACGGGTGATTAAAGCCTACGGAGCCGCGGCCCGGCGCTGTAAAGAGGGTCACCTGGATGGGGTCGAGATTGAATCCTACGGCCACCTATTTGATAGTTTTTGGACGCCACTGACCAACCGGCGCACCGACGAGTACGGAATTGGTAGCCTTGAAAGCCGGATGCGCTTTAGCCTGGAAGCACTAGAGGAAATTCGCCAGCAGGTAGGCGATGACTTTATCGTCGGCATCCGTATGACCGGCGATGAAAATGTAGAGGGTGGTTTAACCTTTGAAGATTGTGCTGAAATTGCCCGCCGCCTCGTAGCGAGCGGAATGTTGGACTTTGTGAGTATTGTCAAAGGGATTGTGGCCAGCGATGAAGCCCTGTCACACGTCATTCCCAATATGGGTACGCCCAGCGCCCCCCACCTCCCCTTGGTCGCGGCCATCAGGGAAGAAGTTGATTTACCCTTATTCCACGCCGCCCGCATCGCTGATGTCGCCACCGCCCGTCACGCCGTTAGACTTGGCATTGTTGATATGGTCGGAATGACCCGCGCCCACATCGCCGACCCCCATATTGTGGCTAAAATCAGCCGGGGCCAAGAGAATCAAATCCGCCCTTGTGTGGGGCTGGGCTACTGCATTGATCGTATCTATGTTGGGCATGAAACCCTCTGTCTCCACAACCCGGCCACCGGACGAGAAGAAACAATGCCCCATATCATCCCCCAAACTCAAAGTCAGCCGCGCAAGGTAGTTGTTGTTGGGGCCGGACCAGCCGGCCTGGAAGCCGCCCGCGTCAGCGCCGAGCGGGGGCATCAAGTCGTCTTGTTTGAGGCCAATCGTGAACCGGGTGGCCAAGTACGGCTTGCGGCCCGTGTCGAGCGACGGCAAGATATTATTGGGGTGATAGATTGGCTCTACCAGCAAGTGCAACGCCTGGGGGTAGATGTGCGTCTGAATCAGTATGCCCAGGCTGCCAACGTGCTGACCGAGTCGCCGGAGGTGGTCATCATCGCCACCGGCGGTATGCCAAATACCAACTTTTTATCAGCGGGGGGAGAGCTGGTGACAACAACCTGGGATATTTTAAGCGGGCACATCAAACCCGCTGCCGATGTCATCTTCTTTGACGACCACGGCAACCACGAAGGTTACTCCTGCGCCGAGTTTCTGGTTAACAAAGGCTCTAAACTGGAATTAGTCACCCCTGACCGTATGCTTGCCCAAGAAATTGGCGGCACCAACTTTCCAGTTTATCTAAAGATTTTTTATGACCACAATGTAACGCTGACCCTAAATTACCGTCTCACGGCGGTGCGTCGCCAGGATGATAAACTGGTAGCAACCCTCTACAATGAATATAACAAATCAACAGTAGAGCGTGTAGTTGACCAAGTAGTGGTGGAACACGGAACCCTGCCGGTAGATGAACTTTATTTTGAACTCAAACCGGGGTCATCAAACCTGGGCGAGGTAGATTTAGAGGCCCTGATTGCGGGTCAGCCTCAAACCCTGCTCCATAACCCCGCTGGCACTTACCAATTGTTTCGTGTTGGTGATGCCGTAGCCAGCCGCAACATTCATGCCGCAATTTATGATTCACTTAGATTGTGTAAAGATTTTTGAGAGGGAGTTCAAAGAGAGAAATTATGACCACCCAAACCACAGATGTAAATAATTCAGACCACCAAACATCGGCTCCTAAAGCTAAAGCATCGGCCAGGCCCCGCTTATTCTTTGTTGATAACCTAAGAATAGGGTTGACCATTCTAGTAATTCTGCATCATCTGTCCATAACCTACGGTGCCCCAGGAGATTGGTATTATCAGGAAGGCCAGCCGCCGGATATGCTTTCCGAAATCTTGCTTACAATATTTGTCGCCGTAAATCAATCCTTCTTTATGGGCTTCTTCTTTATGATATCGGGCTACTTCACACCCAGCTCCTATAACCGCAAAGGCCCCTGGCTCTTTCTAAAGGATCGCCTCTTACGTTTAGGCATTCCTATTCTGTTCTTCGTCATCATCCTTGCCCCACTGCTTGACTATATGATTCGGGTTAATGTTCATGGCTTTACAGGTTCTATTTGGCAATTCCTGAGCAGATATTTAGCCGCTTATAAAGGTCTTCAAAGTGGCCCCATGTGGTTTATTCAAGCCCTGTTGCTCTTTAATATCCTCTACGTCCTGTGGCGCTGGTTGGCAAAATCTACGACCACACCCGTCCAGTCTGACAGCCACTTTCCCGGTAATCTGGCGATAGCAGGATTTGCCTTTGCCCTAGCCATACTTTCCTTTGTAGTACGTATCTGGCTACCGATGGGTTGGAATTTTGAACTACTGAATCTACAATTCCCCTTTTTCCCCCAATACATCGCCCTCTTTATTATGGGCCTCATCGCCTATCACCGTAACTGGTTCTTAAAGTTATCCGACGCTACGGGCAAACTGTGGCTCAGGATCGCCATTAGCCTCATCATACTCTTTCCCATCATAATGGTGGTTGCAAAAGAAATGTTGGGCGCGGATATTGATTGGGTCAGGGGAGGAGGACATTGGCTCTCTTTTGTTTATGCTGTTTGGGAGCAATTTCTCTGTGTAGCGCTGGTAATCGGCCTCCTGTTCTTGTTCCGAAAGCGATACAACTATCAGGGCAATCTGGCCAGGGTTATGTCGGTCAGCGCTTATACGGCCTATATTATCCATCCTGTAATTGCTGTCGCGCTTGCTTTTGCCCTAAGCACTATTAGCCTTTATCCGCTAATCAAGTTTCCTTTAATAGCCTCTATCGTCATACCGCTTTGTTTTTTGCTTGGCAACTATATCCGTAAACTTCCCCTCGCCAAAAACATTTTGTAGCTTTGTAAACTCGTCTCCCTCGTCCCCCTCGTTCCCAAACTGAGTTTGGGAACGAGGAGAACGAGGGGAAAACTAACCCGGAGGTAAACAACATGTTTTTTAATATCCCTCCACCAGTCCTGGATAGAATGAACTACTTAGAACAAATTGATACCAAAGATAGAACTGACGGAACCCAACGCCTCCAACGGCTGCGCCAGATACCCCCGGATACCGGTAAATTTCTGGCTTTATTAGCCGCCAGTGCCCCACCTGGACGCTACCTGGAGATTGGAACCAGCGCAGGTTATTCTACCCTCTGGTTAGCTCTGGCCGGCCGAGAAATTGGCCGGAAAATCACCACCTTTGAAATCTTACCCGAAAAGGTTAAATTAGCCACAGAAACCTTTCGTCTGGCTGGCGTTGAAGATGTTGTCGAACTTATTGCAGGCGATGCCCGCCAACATTTACCCAATTACACCGACATTTCATTTTGCTTTCTGGATGCCGAAAAAGAAATTTATGGCCCTTGCTACGAAGCCATTGTACCCAATATGGTCACCGGGGGGCTGCTGATAGCCGACAACGCCATAAACCACCGTAAAACCCTGCAACAGATGCTTGACAGAACCGTAAAGGATAAACGGGTCGATGCCCTGATTGTTCCAATCGGCAAGGGCGAGTTGCTTTGCCGCAAAAGATAATTATCAATAAGGGAAAGGTGAGTGATAAGTGATAAGTGAAAGTTAATTGTGAAGTAAAATCGGCTTCTAAGCGATGTGATATTCCAAAAAACAGGTAAAATCATTAACATTGGCCTCAAAAAAGTGCGGAAGACCAGCTCACAATTAATCAGGGCAAAGTGGATTAGGTAAAATCTTATTCTTTATTTTGGTATATTCGTGAGAAACCCAAGCGTATAACGTCGGCGAAACTATGTATCGCAAGCTTCAGCCAGCTCAATGGGTCTCTTGCGGAATAAAAGCGTTTCCGCTTGGAGAAGCGGCTTTCTTCTCCAAGAAGCCGGTTTGAGCACATAAGGGCAAAAGATTCTGGCCTTTCATCCCATGGCTGAAGCCTAATGGGTTTTCCCGGCTTCTCCAATAACCAAAAATCGCCTAAATCCCCGTTTTAAGGCAAAACCTGTCAGGGCTGGTCATACTGAGAACTGCTGCGTTATGGGGCAAAATGAAAGGAGTGGAAAAATGAAGCGCACAATAACCCTTGTTCTTTTGGCTGTGTTCGCCCTGCTGGCATCTGGCTGTGTCACGGTGTCCACGAGTGGCAATTATATTCTGGGGAGCGGGCAAACCTTGAAAGGAGACTTGGTGATTGACTCAGGCCAAGCCACCCTGGAGACAGGCTCGCGCGTAACCGGCTCTGTGATTATGATGAGTGGAGATCTTTATGTTGAGACCGCTGCAAGAATCGAGGGGGACGTAATTGTGACCTCAGGCGAGGTCCATCGGGCGGAGGGGGCGGTCATTGGGGGGCAGATAACCCCCAACATCGGTGGCTACATTATTGGGCGCATCTTCACCCGTTGTGTGCTGCCGGTGGCCCTGATCGGGGTGTTTGTTGGGGTTGGCCTGTTTTTGCTCACCGGCCAAAGGCGGAGACAAGCTGCCGCCAAAGTGCCAGTCGCCCCCGCCAAAGCACCGCCGGCCTTAGAAGACCCAACTCAGAATTTGAAGGAACCTCTTCTGAAAAGCGCTGAAGAGAGGAGGCCAAGTACGAACGGGGAACCTGGTCGATACGAAATCCTGGAAAAGATTGGAGAGGGTGGTTTTGCCATCGTCTACCGCGCCCGCGATACAAAACTGGATCGGCTGGTGGCTCTAAAGGAATTGAGGTCGCTCCTGCTACAGGACATCAATTGGGTGAAGCGCTTCCAGCGGGAGGCAAAGACCATCGCTCGCCTGGATCATCCCCGCATCGTCACAGTCCACGATGTGTATGAGACACAAGAGCAGTTGTTCATTGTGATGCGCTTGGTGGATAGCCCCGGCCTGGAAGAACTGATTACCACACGGGGACTCCTGCCGTGGTCAGAGGTGCTAAAGATCATCACTGCGGTGGCCGAGGGGCTGGATTATGCCCACACTCAAGGCATTCTGCACCGAGACTTGAAACCGGCCAATATTCTGATGGACTCGGAACGTGGTCCGCTCTTAAGTGACTTCGGTCTGTCCAAGCTGGTGGGTGAAAACAGTATGAGCAAAACCGGGGACATCGTGGGTACGCCACACTACATCGCCCCGGAAGCCTGGGAAGGCCAGGCCGCCACGCCGCAGACGGACATCTACGCTCTGGGCTGCATTCTGTATGAGATGCTAACCGGGGATAAGGTTTTCAAAGGCGAAACACCCCCAACGGTGATGTTGGCTCACTTCAAGCGGCCAGAGCTACCCAAAGTATGGCCTAAAGGTGTACCGTCCGGCGTAACGAATGTGCTAAAAATCGCTCTGGCCAAGGAGCCTGCCGACAGGTATGGCACCGCTGCTGAGATGGCAAAAACGTTGGCCAATCTGAGATAAGAAACCCAAGCGTATAACATTAGCGAACTGTGTATCGCACGAAACTATGTATCGCAGGCTTCAGATTTGATACCTCAAATCAGCTCAAATGGGTTTCTTGTGAAAGACTGAGCTAAGCTCAGGAAAACGTTTTCACTTGGGAGAAGTGCGTTCCAATGGAACACTGTTTGAGTACATAAGGGCAAAAGATACTGGCCCCTCATCCTTGATGAGAATTCATCCCAAGCCCACTGTGTGGGGCAGCCCACTGTGTGGGGCAGCCCACTGCGTGGGGCACTGAAGCCTAAAGCTTTGTAGTGTGAAAAACCCCCCACTAAAGTAAGGGGGCTTCTGATTTGATATATCAAATCAACGCTCAATGGGGTCTTTGCCACTTCGTTTAGAAAGAAAAGCCGGATTGAGCTTATGATAAAGCCAAGATTCTGGCCTTTCATCCCCTGTCTAAAGCACAGGGGCTTTCCCGGCTTTTCTAGTAAAGCAGTTTTCCCGGCTGCTCCAATAATTAGGAGGTTATACATTGTTTTTTAAAAAATTCATCTATTGGCAAACAAAATCAGGCCCCAAAACAACAATCGGCAACATAAGCATAACCCCCCAATCACAAGCACTCATCATCCGCTGGCCTTATGGTGGCCGGGTGTGGAACCGTCCCACTGCCATTATAGTTGAGCAAGACGAGCAAGTGAAACGTATTCCAATTGTTGACCTCAGCCGTCTATTTCAACTAACACTTTTAGGTCTGAGTTTGCTTTTTTCTATTGGCAGCTTAATATTATCAATTCGACAAAGGAGAAGTTAAAATGAGCCAAGACTCTAATCAATTTGAAGTTATGGTGGTAAAAAACCAGAAACAGGCTACAATACTGGTGGAAAAACTTTTTACGGTAGCCAAACCCGACGCAGTTTATAGCCAAGCAGTCACCGCCAACGATTATACAGTCATTACCGCAGCCGAAGTATCGGTCTCTATGGGATTCGGCTATGGCTCAGGAGGTGGAACCAACCCTGTTCCAATTGAGAGCAATTCTGCCAACAAAACCAACCCTCAAGAGCAAGAGAATGAAATCAACAACTCCGGTAGCGGCGGAGGTGGCGGAGGTGGCGGGTTAGCCGTAGGTCGCCCGGTTGCTGTAATCAGCATTGGCCCCCAAGGCGTACAGGTCGAGCCAGTCATAGACATCACCAAAATCGCGCTGGCCCTTTTTGCTATGTTGGGCAGTATGCTGATAATGTTCACTAAAATACGAAAAGCCAGTAAGTAGACAATAAACAACAACCAAGAACTCCCCCTCTCCCAAATTTGGGAGAGGTGGTGTCCTTGCAAGGCAAGGGGGGGGGTGAGGGCTTTTTCAGAGGAAACAAAATATGAGCCAAAAATTCGGCAGATACGAAATATTAGAAGAGATTGGTCAAGGCGGTTTTGCCATTGTCCACCGCGCCCACGATACCCAACTGGGTAGACAGGTAGCTCTCAAAGAGTTGAGGTCAATGCTGTTGCACGATACAGAGTGGGTCAAGCGCTTTCGCCGTGAGGCCAGAACCATCGCCCACCTGGACCATCCCCGCATCGTCACTATTCACGATGTGGGTGAAGTGGAAGATCACTTATTTATTGTTATGCGCCTCATAAATGGTCCCAGCCTGGAGGAACTTATAACCGAGCGGGGACGCTTTCCCTGGTCTGAGGCGGTTGAGATCATCACAGCGGTAGCGGAGGGATTGGACTACGCCCATACTCAAAACATTCTGCACCGGGACTTAAAACCGGCCAACATCTTGATGGACCCGGAACGTGGTCCCCTCTTGAGTGACTTCGGCCTGGCGAAGCTGGTCGGTGGAAACAGTATGAGTATGACCGCCAGTGGAAGCGTGGTCGGCACACCGCACTACATCGCCCCGGAAGTCTGGGAAGGCCAGAGTGCCACCCGGCAGTCGGACATATACGCCCTGGGGTGCATTCTGTGTGAGATGCTAACCGGAGAAAAAGTCTTTAAGGGTGAGACACCGCCCTCAGTGATGATGGCTCACTTCAAACCGCCAGCACTACCCAAGACCTGGGCCGAGGGGGTGCCATCCGGCGTAACGGATGTGCTAAAGACTACCCTGGCCAGCAATCCTGCTGACAGGTATGCCACTGTTGCTGACATGGTCAGGGCCTTAATTGCACTTCCGGAAATCGCCTCCCAAGCAGGTCAGGCAGATGTTGTCACCCCGGAGCAACAGGATATTGTCTCCCCGGCAGCGCCGACCCAAGTTGCGGAATTAACCCCCCAGCCGGCTGCAATTTTGATGCAAGACAACCTTGAAGGTGTAGAACAGATCCCCTCTCAAGCCTCAATTCCTTCTGAAACCCTCTCCCAGACCACCACCCCCTCACCGCACTTACCACCCCTTCCCAGGCTTGGTCTTCACATGCTCAATTTCCAAAAGCTAGAAGACACCATAGCCGATTTACCTCCCAAATGGCATAGTTTTCTAAAAAGCTTGAGCATGTCTGTCATTATACTTTTCATGTTGGCGATAGTGAATCTCTTAACCTCAAGTTCTCCCTGGTTTATCTGGATTGCCTTAGCTGCCGGCATTTTGTTGACTATTCGTTTTGTAAATTTACTTTTTGATGATAAAAAAGAACCAATGATCTCCCCTCCGTCAGTTGTGCAATCGCCCCCCCCATTCGACTCAACTTCTACAACTACACCGCTACCTGCCCAAGAGTCATATGTATCCCCCGTCACCTCTGATGGACACCCCACCTCTGGTGGACAAGCGGCTACTTCTCCACCGCTCACCTCAACCTCACCTTCGTCAGTAGCACCAACGCCTTCCCAAGTCGTACGTGCCAGGGAGCGGAGAAAAAGGTCCGGCTGCATGTCGATCACTATAACTCTGGCTGGAATTTTATTGCTCCTAATCGTTGCCATCTGCGGATTCTGCTCGGTATTTAGCAATTTCATTAACTCTACGCTACCCACGGTTGAGGTAGGCCCTACGCTTACCGAAAACATCAACGTTGCTGTGCCCGATACCTCAAATACGCTTGACCTGTCCCTCAAAGTTTCGGGCGGTCAATTCTTTCTGGCTCCGGGGGCTGAAAAGGATCTACTAGTAGAGGGCACAGTCACCTACAATATAGCCCAACTAAAACCCAAAATTAACACCACTGGCCGTAAGATCCGTATCTATCCTGAAGCAGATATTGGCCTGAATGTTCTGACCACAGAGGGGCTTGAAAACACTTGGGATTTGAAATTAGCTTCTATTCCTATGGAATTGACCATCGACGCTGGGGGGGCAAACGCAGAGATTGAACTGGGCTCTCTCTCTCTGGCAGATCTGGCGCTTACCCATGGCGGGGGTAGCTTCCAACTATCATTCTCGGAAGCCAATCAGATCAAGATGAAAGACTTGAAATTCCAGGGAGGGGCCTCGAGTACCACCCTGACTGGCCTGGCCAATGCCCGGGCCGAGGATATTTCCTTTGAAGGTGGTGCAGGTGACTTTACGCTGGATTTCAGCGGCGAGTTAAAAAATGATATTGATGTCACTCTTCAAGGCGGCCTTGGTTCGGTAACAATTATTGTTCCCGAAAATACGGCTGCTCAAATCTCTGTTGGCGGCACCTTGTCTAATGTGGAAACGAGGGGGGCCTGGCAGAAATCTAATGACAATGAATACATTTTGCCCGGTGAAGGCTACGAGATTACAATTAAGGCCGAGATTGGCTTTGGAACCTTAAAGCTCCGCACATCAGAAAATTAGAAGGTATCAATAGACCCAATTTTGAGCAGCCAACGTCCTCATAAGCGGCGATGCTCGGCTCCCCGAATTTTGGGTCTACTAAGTATTACATTATGAGTCAGACAGTCCTTATCAGGATACCAACTATTTTCAGAGAGGATCAAACAAGTGAACGAGCAAACCAAGAATTTAAATCAAGCCTTGTTGGCCGCAATGGAAACCTACGCCGAACAGACCTGTTTCCAGGCCAAGCAGCGTGGCTATTATAACAACATTTCCTACCAACAATTTCAAACACTCACCTTCCGCATGGTTAGATTTTTTAATAATCAGGGCATCAGCAATGGCGAGCGGGTGGCAATTGCCGCCCCCAATTCTCCGCTCTGGATGGCCGCCTATATGGCCTGCCTCTTAGCGGGGGGGATTGTTGTACCGTTACATATTTCGATGTCACCGACCACAATCCACTTTATCTTGCAAGATTCAAGGGCCCGTCTGGTGATGTTGCAAAAGCAGGAACACATCCACAAAATATCAACCGCTCTAACTACGGATAGCAATGATCGCTTGTCCAACCTGGAAACCATTTTAACTATAACCGATAGCGAAGAATCGATCCCCGGCCTAATCCCCATAAATGTTGTTTTGGCCGAGCCTCTCCCAAGCCCTGAAGAGGAAGCGAATATTCGATCTTATGCTGAAAATATTGAGCCTCAAACCCTGGCCTCAATCCACTACGTGGCCAGTGAGACGGGCCGGCCCAAAGGGGTACTGTTTGATCATGCTCAGAGTCTGGCCGCTATGCAGCAGGTCGCCGAGTGGTTTACTTTTGACGAAGATGAACTGGCTTTCACTATCAGGCCCTGGAGCGAAACCTTCAGCCTGATGGTATCTCAGCATTACTTTTTGTCCGGGATTGCCAATGTGCTGTCTGATAATACCGAGACGGTTCCCGAAGACCTACAGCAAACAAGTCCAACGGTGATGCTTACCGTGCCCTACGGTTCCGAGGTGTTTTACAAGACCTATATGAGCCGCTTGGCCAAACAATCAGAAGCCACTCAAGAAGTCTTTCTCTGGGCTTTGTCCAAAGGCAAAGAATACAGGGCTGCCGGCTCGGCTGCTTCTCCGGAGTTGCGCCAGGAATATGCCCGGGCCGATATGACCTTTTTTAGCCAAATCAGAGGAGAACTGGGCGGGCGTATGCGCCGCTCCTATTCAACCGGGGCCTCATTGTCCCGGGAAATAGCTGAGTTCTTTGAAGTCGTCGGCGTATCGTTACTCAATGCTTATAGTCTAACCGAAGCGGGTGGATTCCCGGCAATCAGCCGGCCTGGCGACTCCCGGCCCGATGCCTGTGGTCAGGTCGGGCCCGGTTTTCAAATTCGTATTGCTGACGATGGCGAGATACTTATCAAAGGTGAAACGGTGATGCGCCAATACTGGCAGCGACCCGAAGAAACACAGCAAGCATTTGATGACAACGGCTGGTTGCACAGCGGAGACATAGGTTACCTTGATCAGGATGGTTACTTGTATATTACCGAACACAAACGACACCTGATGGTGATGTCCACCGGGCGCAAGATTGCCGCCACGATCATCGAAAATGCCCTGACAGCCAGTCCATTCATTACTCAAGCAGTCGTCATCGGCGAGGGCAAATCTTATGTCTCGGCCATGCTTGTGCCCGACCTGAAAATACTGGCCGACCATTTTCAAGAGATTACAGATGATGAGGGCAAGCCGGTGACCACCACCACTCACCCCAAAGTAAGAGCTTTGTTGGATGAGATAATCGGCGAGGTCAACAGCCGCTTAGAACGCTGGGAACAAATCAGAGAATATAACCTGCTTGATCAACCCCTCAGCAAAGATGCCGGCGAACTGACCGCCTCGATGAAAATTAGTCGCCACACGGTGGCCAAGCGGTATGCTACCCAGATCGAGGCCATGTATCCTAAATCCCTGCAACTGGAAGCCAAAGAAGGTTCCCAATTTCAGCTCCAACCAGAGCGATTGCGCGAGTTGCTGGAAAAGGAAAAAATCCTCGATGCCTGGATGGCAGATGCCGGCATCGAGTTTCTCTTTGAACTGGCCCGTGACAAGCAAATTGATGCTCCCTCCATGGTCAATATATGCGACACGGTGGCTATGATTGCTCAAATGGAGAACGAAGAAATCCCCCTCTCGACCGCTTTGATTATTGGCAACCCGGTTCGCATTGCCCGGGTGCTGCCTCCCAGCCAGATTAAGTTGCTGCACCACAACCACATCCGCCGGATGCGCAAGACGTTGGTCACTCTGGCCAAAATAGTGGATGGACTGGTGCTGGGTTTCGTCCTGGATGAGTATGGTTACGTGCGGAGTGTCCGCAAACTGGAGCTGACCCTCGACCAATCGGGGGACCACCTCTTGGGACCCCAGTTTCGTCACCACGCGGCCATCTCCCGTCAATGTGACGCAGTGGTATTTTTTGTGCCGGCCGGAGGGCGGCAGGTGCGAGTTTTTGCCGACGGACAACTGGTGGGTCGCTACGCCAACGGTGACTGGTCGCCAGACAGTATGCTCCGGGTAGACGTAGCCGTGGTTCAACTGGCCTCGGATAAAAATTATGACTTGAGCTTGGTGCGGCGTATCCTGCGTTGTGCCTTCCAAATGTCAGAGAAAAATCTGGGGGCCATTTTTATTGTGGGCAACGCCGACAACATTCTGGAACACTCTGATGCCTCCGAAATCGAAATCGGCCACTTTGCCTCCATTGCCAGCGCCAAGATAGAGCTTATGTCTGATGAAGCCTTAATCAATTTTGCCAAGCAGGATGGAGCAACCGTAATAGACGTTCAGGGCCAATTTAGAGGCTGTATGGTTCTGCTGCGCCCGGATGCCGACACCCAGGCCGAGATTGGGCCGGGCAAAGGAGCCAGGCACAGCAGCGCCGCCAAAATGAGCGCCGAAGCCCAATGCCTGACCATCACCGTCTCTCATGATGGCCCCATCACCATCTACGACTCCGGACGACGGGTACTATCCTTATGAGTCTATCCAACTTACCCTGGTGGATCATTTACCCCTTTCTGATTTTTCTTGTGGCCTTCATTGCCCATCGCCTGGCCTGGTATCTAGCCGGGTTTCTCCTGCGACCCGTCTCCTTTTCAAATGGTTCGTTCTTTGGTCGCTTCAGGCAGGTGAATTCGGTTAACGATGCAGCCCATAAGAAACGCCGCGAAACACTGCAACAAATCTTTGCCAGCCTTATCAGTGTCGGAGCCTTCATGACCGCTATTATTTTTACCCTGGGCCAATTTGTGAGTGTGGAAGATCTGCTTTGGATGGCCGGTTTTTTGACCGCCGCCTTTGGTTTCGGGGCCCGTGTCCTGGTAACTGATATGTTAGCTGGTTTTAATATCATCTTTGAAGACATCTTCGGTGTAGGTGAAAAGATAGAAATCAAGAGCAGCACCGGAGTAATTAGCGCCACTGGTGTTGTAGAGCATGTAAGCCTACGCACAACATGGATACGCGCTTCCAGCGGCGAGCTTTTTGTGGTTCCCAACGGCGATGTACGCACCATACGCAACTTTAGCCGGGGTCACTTCTCAATGGCCAACATCATCCTAAAAATGGCAGCCACCGATCTCCCCCAAGCCTTACCCATACTAACGGACCTGGGAAAAGAAGCTGTCACCCTACTCCCTGATCTGTTAGAACCGTGGCAAGTCATCAGCGAGTCAGGAACCATTGGACAACGTGCCGAATTAACCCTGCTCGCCAAAGCCCGCTTTGGCCGGGCTGCCGACATGCGCCCCAACATGCTAATATTAGTCCAAGGCCGCCTAGCCGAAGCCAACATTACTTTAGGCGGCTAACTGATTGCTCGCTCGCCAAGGATGGCTATCAACTTAAGGCGGGACACTTTGGTATGTTGCCATAGAATTGCTTTACTAGAAAAGCCGGAAAGCCCCTGTGCTTTAGTGCCTAATAATACGTTAGGCTTGGGGATGAAAGGCCAGAATCTTAGCTTTATCATAAGCTCAAGGGGGCTTTTCTGATTTGAGATATCAAATCCAGGAAAAACCCCCTTGAGCGTTGATTTGATATATCAAATCAGAAGCCCCCTTACTTTAGTGGGGGTTTTTTCACCAACCTGTGCTATAATAGAGTTTGCAGAGTTTAGCGAGAAGCGAGGTTGAAAAATGGCAAAAAGAAGATTGATTACTTTTGACTGGGCATTGAAACGATTGCTGCGTAGCAAAGCCAATTTTGATATTCTCGAAGGTTTCTTGAGCGAGTTGTTAAAAGACAACCTCACCATCCTGGAAATTCTCGACAGCGAAAGCAATAAGGAAAGCAGAGAGGATAAATTCAATCGGGTTGATCTGAAAGTCAAAAACAGCAAAGATGAAATTATTATTGTAGAAGTGCAATATGCCCGTGAGTATGACTATTTTCATCGTATCTTATTGGGGGTTAGCAAAGTAATCACCGAACACCTGCACGAATCTGATCCTTATGATGAGGTGGTAAAAGTTATCTCGGTTAACATTCTCTACTTTGACCTGGGGCAGGGGGAGGATTACGTTTATCATGGTCTAACCACATTCAGAGGGCTGCATAACAATGATGAATTACAGTTGAGCCACAAGCAGAAGGAATTATTCGATAAGCAGAAGGTTTCGGATATTTATCCTGAGTATTACTTGCTCAAGATCAATCAATTCGATGACGTAGCCAAAGACAGCCTGGATGAATGGATTTACTTTTTGAAGAATGAAGATATCAAGGACGGATTCAAGGCCAGGGGTTTGAAGAAGGCTAAAGAGGTTCTGGATGTATTGCGCTTGTCGGATGAGGAGCGGCGGGCCTATGAGTCTTATATTGAAGATTTGCGTTATCAGGCCAGCATGTATTTTTCATCTTATGGCGTAGGCAAGCAAGAAGGGCATAAAGAAGGGCATAAAGAAGGACGCATCGAAACCGCCCGTAAGATGAAGGCCGATGGATTAGACCCAGCCTCGATTGCCAAATATACCGCTTTATCCCTCGCTGACATTGAACAATTACCACCCTCCCCCTGAGCGCAATCAACCACGTTCAGCCCTTCAGTCTATTTCTGAATACGTGGCCGCCATGACCGCCAGAGATAGCATCCAAATGCAGGCTTTGCGTGCCCCAGACTATGTGCTGGACTTCGTTTTCCGTGATGCTTCGGAGAGTGAGCCTTTAGTGGGTGACGAAACACAGGCATTTTGGCCGACCTGGTTTGCCGGGTTCCCCGAAGTAGACTACGAAGTCACCCGCACTATCGCCAGTGAGACAATTGTAATAACCCAATGGACCTTCACCGGTACCCACAGCGGGCCAATTGATCCCCCCATCTTTGAAAAACCGGTCCAACCCACCGGACGGACAATCCGCTTTCGCGGTGTTACGGTCTATGACATGATCGCCGGGCAAATCCAGCGCGAAACCGTATACATGGACCTGGCCACCCTAATGGTAGAATTGGGGGTGACACTGTGACCGACTCCAAACCTTTTGCTTCTGCTCAGGACAACGCCCCAATCTCTAATCTCCCTAACCTGGGAGAGATCGTAATGGCCCCTCACGTCGTTACCAACAGACCCAACCCCCATCAAATGCGCAATATCATTCTGCTCCTGTCGGCCAGTGTGGCCTTAATGATGACCGGTTTTGGCATCATCATGCCTGTCTTCGCCAGACGATTGGGCGAGTTCGGATCCGGCGTAGAAGCCCTGGGTCTGATGACCATGGCCTTCGCCTTAGCCCAATTGGTGGCCTCACCCTTCATGGGAACCCTGGCCGACAAATTTGGACGCCGCCCCTTGATACTCGTAGCCCTGGCCGTCTTCATGTTGGCCAACGTCGGCTACCTGATAGCCCAATCCACCCTGATGTTCATCCTGGTGCGTGCCGTAGCCGGCGCCCTGACTGCTGGCCTCTTCCCGGCAGCGATGGGGGTCGTCTCCGACCTGGTGCCGGAAAAAAAGCGTGCCCAATGGATTGGCATTGTGATGGGTGGTTATGGCGCTGGCTTGATCTTCGGGCCGGTTTTGGGCGGTTTCTTATACGACGGCTGGGGATTCGCCGCTCCCTTTGTACTCTCCGGGATACTGGGTTTTGCTGCCCTGATTTCTGCCAGCATCATGATTCCCGAAACGTACCCCCCTGCCGTGCACCGTCGGGAACTCCTTCGGCAACGTCGTATCGCCGCCATGGCCCCGACACCCACAGGGTCAGCTTGGGTTTCTTTACCCAAACCGCTTTACGTTTTTGGAATGTTACTGTTTCTCGACTTTGCTAGCACATTTGCCTTCACCTTCGTCGAGCCGCAGATGGTCTTTTACATTTTCGACGAACTGGGTTGGAGCACAGTCCGCTTTGGCCTGATTGTGGGCGTATACGGAGTGGCTATGGTCTTCGGCCAGACGGTACTGGGCCAGACCAGCGACAGGTTTGGTCGCAAGCCAGTCATAGTGCTTGGCTTGCTACTCAACTCAACCCTCTATTTTGGTCTGGCAACTATCACCGCATTTCCATTGATGCTGCTAATATCCGCAGTGGCCGGCTTGGGCACAGCCCTGGTAGCGCCAGCCCTGAGCGCATTTTACCTCGACATCACCCCAACGCAATATCGTTCGAGCGTGGTGGGGATCAAAGAATCCTCGCTGTCGCTAGGAGGTGTCGCCGGTCCGTTGCTGGTGGTCGTCGCTGCCGGTTTGACAACACCCACAGGCATCTTCATCATCGCCGGTTCAATCATCCTATTCGGGGCATTGCTAACCCTTACCATCCTGCCTACCTCCCGTCCCAGTACCGAAGAAACAAGCCAAGTGTCCTGGGAAATCTCACACAAGCGCACTTTAGCCGCCCAAGCCTCTTTGCGAGGCATAGTGTTACAAGCCCAAACTGCCAGAGCAACTCGCCAGTAAGGAAGAAGAGATTTATGAAGAATTTGAAAGAATCTACCGCCGCTACAAAATACTTAAGGGAGTTCCAGAAAAATAATGCTCCCAAAACTATAAGGACAGCTTAAATTATTGAGATAGATACCCCTCATAAGGAACTCCTTTAAGGCTTTTTGCAAAAGGCATTTTGCTAGTTATTTGGGCTAGAGAAATCTTAGTGAATTGGTAGTTTTGGGAGCATTTAAAAATTGGAAAAGCTTAACCGCAAACAAGTTGGAGAATATTTTTTCCATGAAACCGGCAACATGGTAGATAAACTCTGCGATGATTTTGAAGTATCAATCCGTACCAGGAATGGCAATTAAATAAGTTCCCCATAAGGGAGATTGTGGTCCAACAATGTTGGGGGACAAGTTCAAGATTTTCCTATCAAACTCCAGGGGGCAAAGTGGCTCTGTAGGGATTTCTGGCTCGACTACCAGCAGGAGCAAGCCAAGCTTTCCGCCTCGCTCGAAATGACATGGTGCGACAAGAAGAATTGGGTAAGTTATTTAAGCGCTGGTACTTAGCGTCCACCAGCATACGAAATTTGCTGGCACTCTTACTAGAAAAGCCGGGAAAGTCCCTGGTTTTATTGAGATTAAAAATTTAATTCGGTCATGATGTTTAGACACCACCCCTTCCCCCCAAACGCGATACAAGCCCACCCAAAATCATTCACCATTCACAAATTCTCAACAGTACCAATTGCCAACTATCAACTATCAACTATCTGTAGCCCCTCAATAGTTCGGGTGGTGAAATCTGAGGAAAATAACCGCTCGAAGAGAAAAATTAGTGAAGTTTGGGGCTGAGGTGTAATTCACCGATGGTAGGTTATTTCGATTTGAGAGATGGGGTTTTGTTTTATAAAAAATAGGCGGGGAGTGAATAGTTTAAAGCGGTTATAAAGGGGGTGAATAGGGGGGTTTTAAGGCCAATTTGACCCTAACTTGGAGATAAGGGAGAGACAAGGGAGAGACAAGGGAGTCACACAGGACATAAGCTATGTTTGAGCGGAAGTTATTTTGGACTTAAAGAGGGGTGTTTTTATAAAAACCATTTAAAAAACATTCGTTAGTCTTGATTGATGATTTAGTTTATGGAGAAGGCGATGAAGTTGGATCCAAAAGGGGATTGATAGTAGAGAGTTGGTTGTTAGGTGAACAAGAAATTTGGCAATTGTGGGTAGACAAGACTAAGGGGCGGTTAAAGGGGTTCTTGAAAGGGCTTATGATGTTATAGGCCGTATTTTCCACACGAACTACTGAGGTTTTTGCGGTTGTTAATGTTCACAGCCCCCACACGAACTACTGAGGGGGGACAACTATCAACTATCAAAACTTGCTTTTTAAACCATTTGCCCCTAACATTAATAAATAAAACCAGCAAAGAGAGGGATATTATGGTCAAAAGAATCGGCTTGTTAACAAGTGGTGGCGATGCGCCGGGTCAGAATTTTTGCTTAAAAACAATTATCCACAATGCCATTGACCGTGATTATGAAGTGCTTGGCATCCGTAAAGGGTGGGAGGGGCTTATGCGTTACAACCCCGAAGAGCCGGCCACCCACGCCGACAATGCCATGATCATCACCAAACCCAGGGTCAATAATATTGAGCAATCAGCAGGTTCCTTTTTACATTCCAGCCGTATCAAACCAGACCGCTGCAATCCCCAGGATGCTCCCCTATTTTTGCGGGTGAATGCTGATCCAGACCAACCTTTAGACTTAACTAACCATATCAAACGTTCTCTGGAACATCTGCAACTTGAAGCCCTGATTGTGCTGGGCGACAACACTTCTCTAAAATACGCAGCCCGCCTCAGTCAGGAAGGCGTACCTCTGGTTGGCATTCCAAAATCGGTTCACAACGACATCAGAGGCAGCGTTTATTCGCTAGGTTTCTCAACCGCCCTGCGCCGAGGTGTGCGTTTTGTGGGTGAGGTTCGAGACATTGCCGCCTCACGCGAAGAGATTGCCGTTGTCTCTATTTTAGGTCATACCTCCGGGCTGGCCACTATGCTTATTGCTATGTTTGCCAACGCCGACCGCACCCTCATTCCTGAAGTTCCCTTTAACCCCCACCGGCTGGGCGACCTATTACTGGCAGATAAACGCAAAAATCCCAGCAATTATGCTATTTTGGCTATGAGTGAAGGCGCTTACATCGACCCTATGACCGCACTTGAGGAAATTGCCGACTCAGCCGCAGACGTTGTTGTGGCCGGACGGCGGGGGAGCGGGCCAATGGTCACCCGCGTTTTAGAAGAAACGCTAGGCCAACGTTTACTCTACCAACCCCTCTCCTATCTAACCCGCACCGGAGAAACTGACGGCTGGGACCTGGTGATAGCTACCAACTTTGGTATTAACGCGGTCGATCTAATCGCCCAGGGCAATACCGGCCGTTTGGTCGCCTTTCATATTAAAGGCGGTTTCCTTGATGTACCTCTCGAAGAAGTAACCCAACCGTCAGCCGTAAATCTGGCCGACTTTTACGACCCCGACACCTACGCTCCCAAACCCACCATTTTCACGGTTGCGGCCAGAAAAACTCTGGGGCTTTAAGTGCCTAACCTATCAAATTCTTGTATATTGGGCACTGGGTCCTGCTCAAAGCCGATTTGTAACCGGCGTTCGGGGGTTGCTCGCCATATTATGGCGCACCCCCTCAAAGCCAGGATAAAGTATATTGAGCCTAAACTATTGTAAATGAAAACTTTTATACTTCCGACTCGTTCGGATTAGGAAGTCAACATAATGGCCGGACAAAATGGCAGCACACCTATTGTTGATGCTAGAGATGTTGTCAAAAAATTCATCGTGGGTAACAATACCGAAATCATCATCCTCAAGGGTCTCTCCTTTAAGGTCTATTCAGGCGAGTTTGTAATCATCGTTGGCCCCTCAGGAAACGGCAAATCAACGCTGCTCAACATGTGTACCGGTATTGATTTTCCCAATGACGGACAGGTATTGGTTACGGGCCAAGACATCCACGATATGAACGCCAATAAGCAATCGCTGTGGCGGGGTTCAAACGTGGGCATTATCTTTCAATTCTTCCAGATGATGCCCTCGCTCACCCTATTTAATAACGTCATGCTGCCGATGGAGTTAGCTGGCAAATATAGCCGCAAAGAGCGCAAAGAAAGAGCCGCATACCTCCTGGAAATGGTTGACTTAAAAGAGCAGATGCACAAATTGCCCAGTATGGTCAGCGGCGGTCAGCAACAGCGAGCCGCTATCTCCAGAGCTATGGCCAACGATCCCCCCCTGCTTATTGCCGACGAGCCAACCGGAAATCTCGACCCCACATCGGCCCAGATGGTATTTGAAGTTTTTCAAAAGCTGGTTAAAGAAGGCACAACAATTATGATGGTCACTCATGACAAAGAACTGGCCGCTAAAGTGTCACGTCAAATCGAAATTGTTAATGGTAAAATCACCAAAGATGAACACCGCCAACGTCATGATTGGGCCGGTAGTTAGCAAACAGTGGTCAGTAGCCAGTAAACTGTGAGAATCCACTGTTCACTATTCACTATTCACTGTTCACTGTTTGGAATATAATATGACCAAGAATAACAACAACAAACCCCTCATCGTCGTCAAAGATATAACAAAGAGTTTTCCGGTGGGTAATAGCAAAGTGACTATTCTCAAGGGCATTTCATTTGAGATAAGCTCAGGAGAATTTGTCTCTATTGTCGGGCCATCCGGCAATGGTAAATCAACCTTGTTAAACATGATGACCGGTATTGACCGGCCCACCAGCGGCGATGTATTTGTGAGTGGGAAAGACTTAAACAGACTCAGCGAAAATAAATTGGCCCTCTGGCGGCGCCATAACATCGGCATTATCTTTCAATTTTTCCAGATGTTACCCTCCTTAACCCTGCTGGAGAACGTTATTCTACCTATGGATTTAGCCAACAAATATAGCCGCAAAGAACGCCAAGAAAGAGCCATGTATTTGCTGGAGCGAGTTGAACTGGCTGACCAGGCCGACAAACTGCCCAACGCCGTTAGCGGCGGCCAACAGCAGCGGGCCGGCATTGCTCGGGCTGTAGCTGTCGACCCACCTGTAATTGTTGGCGATGAGCCAACCGGCCGCTTGGACCCCAAAAGTGCCGAAATTTGCTTTGGCATGTTTGAAGAATGGGTAACTGAAGGCAAAACCATGCTCATGGTCACCCATGATAAAGCTCTGGCCAGGCGGGTGGCCCGCAAAATTGAAATTGTCGATGGTTATATTGGACGTGATGAATACATCGGCACCGGAGAATGGGCCGGAAGCTAAAGTAAAGTGTCTCAAATTGGTAAAACCTATAGTGGTCGAGATCATGTTTCTGAAATTTTCACCCAAAGCCGCCAAGAACGCTAAAAAAACCTTAAAACCTTTGCGACTTTGGGTGAGCTAAAAGTGTCCAACATCTTGTTGACCCTTATACAAATTGGTAAAACCCATGAGAATTGTTAAACAAACAGCAACCACATTAACCATTAAAAGCAACAAAAGACAAAAATTGCTTATTTTTGGTATTGTCATTTTTGTACTGGGACTGCTAACCACCATTTTAGTCAGAGTTCAACCCTTGAGTCAAAGTGACTTACAGCCTTCAAAAATATTTTACTACCAGCAAGAAAGCGCCGACTCCTTTAACCCGGAAACTCAAAACCCTTCCCTGGAAGCTATAGGTTTTAGATTGACCTACTACCTGGGCCGTTTAATCTTTACCAGAGAACGACCAGTGGTGGTATTGGCTCTGCTGGCTCTGATTATAGGATTCCTGATTTTAAGCGGGCCTTTCCGGAGTCAAGTGGTTAAGTTTGATAAATCTCAACGGCAAGTCGAACTCAAACAAGCCCGCTGGTTCTTTGGCTCTCATATTGAAACACACCCTTTTCAAAAAATCTCCGGGGTTAGCGTAGAACGAGAGCGAGCATCAACCAAAAGCGAGCTAAACTTTGGCCTTAATCTGATCATTAGCCACAGTGAGGGTCTGCCCCTATCAAAAAATTATATTCATTATAAAACCGTTTTTTCCGTGAGCCAGTCGTATCGCTATGATTATGACCAGGCCAAGACAATGCTTGAGCAAATCAACAACTTTTTGGCCGAGGCCTGAAAGATAGGAGAACTTTCTATGTTCAGAGGTGTACTCCGAAAAAAAATCCGCAGCGATCTCCTTGATAACCTGAGTCGAACAATTCAGGTGGTTTTAATTATTGCTATTGGCTCAATTGCGGTTGGCTCAATTATAGGCTCACTTGAATTTATCCAACTAGATATTTCCACCAATTGGGGTCAGAGTAACCCTGGCTCTATTGGTATGGTTTTGGGCAACAAAGGGATTAGCCAAGATTTAGTTGACTCAATGGGCAAATTCCAGGAAGTTGAGCAAATTGAGGGACAGCTTAGCAAGCGCATCAAGTGGCGACAGCAGCCCGATGAACCCTGGCAACCAGCCACCTTGCGAGCCCGCGAAGATTATGCGGACATGAAGCTTTTTACGATAAAGTTGATGGATGGTGACTGGCCCAAAAACAGGGTTATGACTGCCAACCGGGGTTATGGCCTTAAAAGCGGAGACCGCATCTATATGGAAGTTGACGGCAAAGAACGGGTGGTGGAAATTGGTGGGATAAGCTGGTATCAAGGTGGGCCACCGCCCAAGTTTGGCGGTAAACCCGATTTTTTTACCACCAAAAAATACTTTTCCGACCTGATCGGAACTGAAAACCACTCCTTTTTGGCCGCTTCGATACCGGGCCACTACATTGAGGATAAAGCCAAGACGGCGGCCATACGTCTGGAAGATGAAATAGAGGGTCACGATGTTGAAGTCTTTCCCGGCACTCCTGATGAGGCTAAAATTACTGACCCGGCCAAACATCCGGCCCAGGACCCGATCAATGGCATCTTTTTTATCTTACAAGTCATGGCCTTTGCCGCTTTAATTTTGGGTCTCTTTCTGGTTTACAACACCATCACCGCCATCATTAGCCAGCAAGTCCCTCAAATTGGGGTACTTAAAGCCATTGGAGCCACCCGGGGGCAAATTCTACGGCTTTATTATACCACCACCTTACTCTACGGTCTCCTGGCCGTCTTAATCTCCGTTCCTCTGGGGGCCGTGGGCGCTCATGGATTACGGATATTTATGATTGAATTTATGAGTATGGACGTCGGCCAGCCGGCTCTATCTTATAGAACTGCGGCTATCCAGATTGCTATTTGTATTTTAGCGCCTTTGATTACGGCCACCCCGCCCATACTTAAAGGATCGGGCATCACCGTTCGTGAGGCCATTAGTAGCTATGGCCTGGGCGGTGGGGGAGGTTTGCTTGACCGCTTGCTGGGCAAACTGGCCTTTGTGCCTCGCATGACCTCCATGGCTTTTAGTAATACCTTTAGAAATAAAACGCGCGTCTTTATGACCCAAATTACGCTGGTTGGAGCCGGAATCCTATTTATGGCCGTCTTAAGTACTCAGGCTTCGGTCAGGTTTCATTTTGGGCCGATCCTGTTCGACACCTTAAGAGCCAATATTCTGCTGAATTTTGAAGATGAAGAGCGCTTCACTGCCGTTGAACGCCTGGTTCGACAAGAATCCCCCACAGTTTCTGATATTGAGATGTGGGCTTTGATCAGCGGTGAGATGCGCCCTGCCGGCCAGCCAGCATCTTTTGATGACCTCACCGTCACTATTACCGGTATCCCCATTCCTTCTCGGATTTATGGCCACCAATTACGGGCCGGGCGCTGGTTACAACCCGACGATACCTTTGCCGTGGTTATGCACCAAGAAAGGGCGGCTAAACTTGGAGTTGGGGTTGGCGACTGGGTCACTATGGATATCCCCCTCAAACAAGAGGTGGATTGGCAGGTGGTGGGTTTAATTAACGACCCCATCAACTCTAACAGAATAATCGCCCCCCGTGAGGCCCTGCTTATTGCCAAGCGGCAAGTAGGTCAGGGGAACGACCTATTTATCAAAACCAAAAACACAAGCCCCGAACAAGACCTGACTGTGGCCTTGAAGTTGCGCCAAAGTTTTGACGAGCAGGGTTATGATCTAACCGCCAGCGAAACTGATACCCTTGTTCTTTTGAGCGAAGACGTTATCAGCCAATTTAACATTATCATCTATCTATTGCTGATTATGGCCGTCGTTATTGCCGTTATCGGAGGTATCTCCTTGAGCGGAGTTTTATCCATCAATATCCTGGAGCGACGGGTCGAAATAGGAATCCTGCGCTCTATTGGGGCCTCCAACCGGGCCATCGGCAGCCTCTTTATTACCGAAGGCCTTATCCTCGGTTGGTTGAGCTGGTTAATCGCCGTACCCATTAGTATTCCCTTCAGTCAAGGTTTGAATACAGCGGTAGGGTCGGCCGTCGACACCGAAATGTCCTTTCAGTTCTCCAATGCCAGTATCTGGATTTGGTTAATTATTATTACTGTTTTAGGCATTTTAGCCTCTTGGTTTCCCTCAAGAGGTGCTATCAAAGTAAGCGTTCGCGAAAGTCTATCCTACGAGTGAAAGCCTCACTATCCTGCCAACGTAATCGTTCACTCCCCCCTGGTGGAAACGGAGATTTGCAAACCGAGTTTGCTTGGGCAATTGCGTCCCCAAACAGAGTTTGGGAACGAGGGGTCTGAACGGTTACCGGCCAACAGTGCCCGATTTGGCCGATAAGATGCCCTCGTTACACGATGGTTAGGGTTGAATAACCGTAAACCTACTCATAACCCCCAGCATCTGGGCTAAGCCTCTAAACCAGGAATTTTGAATGGCGAGCAACCATCATAATGATCTGTCCGGCACTGGTTTCAATGGGTTTATTGGTCACATCAACAACTTTAAAACCGCCTTTACGGAAAACTAAACGGGCTGCTTCGATCTCCTCATAAAGTTTGGTCGGATTATTATAATCGGACTTACCGCGTACGCCCAGCCCTTTTTGTCGGTGTTGACGATGTTTTAATAACTCTGTCGGATCGATTTTTAAGCCAATTACCCGCTGCCGCTCCAGCTCAAATAATTCTTGGCGAGGCGGCACGCCTGGCACTAAAGGAACATTGGCCACTTTCCAGCCCAACATAGAAAGGTACAGACTTAAGGGCGTTTTTCCCACCCGAGAGACACCCACCAGCACAATTTCAGCCTCTTTCCAGCCTTGATAATTCATGCCATCATCATGGGCTCGGGTAAATCCAATGGCCTCAATACGTCTATAATAGGTTTCATGCAATTGGCGATAGAGACCGGGTTGACCGATGGCCTCTTGCCCCAAAACCTCGTTCAGGTGTTCAATCAGAGGGCCAACCATATCAATGGCAAACACTTTTTTTTCTGCAATCAAATCAAGCGTGGCCTGTCGCATGTCCGCATTAACGATGGTGTGTAAAATAATCCCCCTATTTTGCGCGGCCTGCTCAATAACCTCTTTGATCCGGCTTAGATGATGAACTCGTCGCACAATTTTAACCGGCACATTAATCATAAATTGAGACAAAACCGTCCGAGCCAACTGTTCACCCACAGTACCCATACTCCCGGAAATCACATAAATGGGGCATACCTTCGGGCTTTCGGCCTCAGCATCAATATCTTCTTCCTCAAAAGGCGGTGGTGGTATATCCATTGTTAGATTATCCTTTCAGTTTTGAAAGTTTTGTTATAAAATAGAACTATCTGTTCCTTGCCAGCTCAACACAAACTCATTATAGCCTGAGTTTAAATAAAAGGTAAGTTACCATAAGTTTACACTTGTGAGTATTTAGCTATCAGCTACCACCTGAACTACATCATAATGTGGGGACAACCTACCACCTTAACTTGTATCCTTAAATTACATTTTCGGATGAGGAAACAATAATGATAAAAAGATTCGTGTACTTTTATTTTATGAAACAGGAACCCGGCAAAATACAATCTGCCGTTCCTTTGCACATTGCGTACTGGAAAAAGTGCAATTTGCAAGCATATCTTGGTGGCCCCTTTGCCGACAGATCGGGCGGACTGATTATCTTTGAAGCAAAAAGTATAGCTGAAGCAACAAGAATCACTATGGGCGATCCTTTTGTTTCGGAGGATCTGCTTGATGATAAATGGATAAAAGAGTGGCTCGTAGAATAGAACAACTATATAAGGAGATATCACATAATGACCGTAAAAATCCCAGATTCACACAGAATTATGGTAGAAAGCACAATCTGCGTTGCCCTTTCAACCATAATGCCCAACGGCCTACCCCAAACAACCCCGGTTTGGTGTAGCTATGATGGCGAATATCTATATATCAACACCATGCGTCACTTTCGGAAGGCAAAAAATATGCAAGCCAATCCCAAAGTGACCATCTTAGCCTACGAGCCAACCAATTCGCTTCGTTTTTTAGAAGTACGGGGCACCGTGGTTGAGATGACCGAGGCTGGAGCTATGGCCCATCTGGATCAATTGGCTGAAGCCTATACTGGCACATCGCCCTACTTTGGCAAGGTGGTGCCAATCGAACTAAAAGAAAAAGAAACGCCCGTACTGTGCAAAATTGCCCCAACGCGCGTTATTGCAGAAGATTTTTAAGGAGAAATAACAATGACCTTAACCATTCCCACTTCTCATCTGGATTTGATAACAGAGCCAATCCCCGCCGTGTTAACCACCATAATGCCCGACGGACAACCGCAATCAAGCCTGGTTTGGTGTGACTATGACCACACTTATGTGCGAGTTAACACCACCCGTGAACGTCAAAAGGGCAAAAACATGCAAGCCAACCCTAAAGTATCCCTCTTTGTACTTGACTTACACGACGTCGGCCGCTGGATTGAAATACGCGGCCAGGTAGAAATTACAGAAGATGACGCCCTAGCACATCTAGATGCCTTGACTCGACACTACACCGACAAACACCACTACTACGGCCAAATATTCCCAGAAGAACAAAAAGAGCAAGAGACCCGCATTATATGCAAAATCAAAGCCCAAAAGATTTCCCTGGATGCCATTCACAAACCTCCAAAAAATCATTCACGGGCGGGGCGATAGTTATGTCTGTTTTTAATCCCTTCTAAACTCAACCCTTGTATAGCTTTTAAGAAAAAGATTTTGAATGTTTGTCATGCCCGAATGTCTTTATCGGGCATCCAGAGGCATTGAAGACTGGATTCCCGCTAAAAACGTGCGGGAATGACATGTGTAAGTCTAAATGTTTATCTGAACATCTATAGTTGCCGGCTATCCAGTTGATTTTCGCCCCCAACTTGTCCTGTCACCCTGTTTATTGAATACTACCTTTTCTTGTCAATCATAGCACTAAACCTCTTAAGAGAGGGTTAACCCTTTACCCTCAACTATCAATTCTCTAAAACATTCAATAAAACCATGCTCAATAGATCCAAATTTGGGGAGGTAGCGCCCTCAGATACGGCTACGTTCGGCTCCCTCAGATGCCTCACTCCTCAAAAATTAGATATACTGCTTGCCTTAAGCAAACACTTGCCTTGAGCATAGCTTTTCGTATATAATCACACTACGCTATTACTAACGGGAGTTTCATTTTGTCACCTCAAAACCAATCCCCCCTCACCTACAACCCCAAAATCAAACTTGTAGGCAAGCCAGTCTACCAGCAACCAGGCGACGACTTGGTTAAGCTGCTAACCGCCACCGAAACGTTCGAGGTGGCTTACATCGTCAGCCGTGCGCTTAACAAGGCTAATTCGATTGAGTCAAAATAAGGAGAATCACTCTATGCGCTTACGAGCTATCCCCCAATTTATTAACACCTTACCCTTTGATTTAATTATCATTGGGGCCGGAATAAATGGCGTTGCGAGCGCTCGTGACGCGGCTATGCGAGGATTAAAAGTCTTACTCCTCGACAAAGAAGATATTTGTAGCGGCACCTCGGCTTACTCCTCTCGCCTCATTCACGGCGGGTTACGCTATCTGGAACACGCCGAGATTGATCTGGTACGCGAGTCGCTACGTGAACGAGAACATCTCTTTCGCAACGCCCCACATCTGGTTAAACCGCTCTCTTTTGTCGTTCCCCTTTATGATCGTAATAAACGTCCTCCCTGGATGATTAAAGTGGGCATGTTAGGTTATGATCTTCTATCTTATGACAAATCGGTCCCTAACCATCAAATGTTATCTCCGGCTAAGACTCTAAATCGGTTAGCTGGTTTAAATCCGGAAGGTTTGAAAGGGGCCGCCAAATATTATGACGGTCAGGTTGAATTAGCCGAGCGTCTTTGTCTTGAAAACGCGCTTTCCGCCCAAGCCCATGGGGCAATGGTGTTAACCTATAGCCAGGTTAAGAAACTTATCATCGAAAATGATATCGTTCGGGGCGTAGAATTTGAGGATAGGTTTACTGGCAAGCTGTATCGAGCCTGTGCCCCAGTGACGCTAAATGTTTCTGGACCGTGGGTTGATCAGATTTTGCAAGGAACAGGACGAAAAACAAAACGATACATGGGCGGGACAAAAGGCAGCCATCTTATCGTTGACTACTTTCCAGGCGCGCCCCAAGATGCAATTTACCTTGAAGCCTACAGCGATGGGCGCCCCATCTTCATCATCCCCTGGGAAGGACGTTATCTTATCGGCACAACCGATATTCGTTATGACGGTAATCTTGATCAAGTTAAAGCTGATGATGCGGAAATTGACTACCTGCTCAAAGAAACCAATTTAATCATCCCGACCGCAAATTTGACCCCTGACTTGGTGCTTTATACCCACTGTGGCATTCGTCCTTTACCCTATCAAGAGTCCGGATCAACAGCAAGCATCACCCGCCATCATATTATTAAAGACCACACTCCTGAATTTGAAGGGTTGCTGTCTGTTATTGGGGGTAAATTAACCACTTATCGGGCTTTAGCAGAACACGCCGTCGATGCCGTGTTCAAAAAACTAGGCCAAAAGTCTCCCCAATGTAGCACAACTCACATCGCCATGCCTGGGGCAAACACCTCAGACTTCACCGCCTTTGGCCAATGGTTTCAACAAAATAGTGGCCTGCCTGAAACCATTTCCAAACGACTGCTCCATATTTACGGAACCCGTAGTACCAGGATTGCCGAAATGGTAGCTTGTCAGCCAGAGCTAAAAGAAAGCTTCTGCTCCGAAACGGGCGCGATTAAAGCTGAGATTCTCTTTGCCGTTCAAAAAGAAATGGCCTGTACCTTAGGCGATATTCTATTAAGACGCACAATGGTTGGGCTTAACGCCAAAGCAGGCCTGGGAGCTGATGAAAATGCGGCTATCGTTGCCCAACAATATCTTGGCTGGAGCGAGCAGCGCATGGCTGACGAAATTGCTGCTTACAGAAAATATATCAAGCGATTTCGTCCCTCAGAATTACAATAACCTAACCCAGCAAGTCATTTAACTGATAAACTACCTTAGATGAGCAGAGCTAGCAGGAGGTTCACGATGAATGATGTTTTTAACAAAGGTATAACCATTTTCGATAAGATTGACCACACTATCACCATCTGGATGGCAGAGCATGGGCTTACCATCTTACGGTTGGGATTGGGCATCATTTTCTTTTGGTTTGGTGCCTTAAAGTTAATTCCAGGGTTAAGCCCTGCGGAAGGATTGGTCCGTAACACCATCTACTTTGTTAACCCCGACTGGTTTTTAATTGTGTTGGCTTTGTGGGAAATGGCTATTGGAACCGGTTTAATTGCGGGTAAATTTATGCGAGGCACCCTGCTATTGCTTTTTTTGCAAATGCCCGGAACAGCCTTACCTTTGGTAATTCTGCCTGAGGTGGTTTGGACATCGTTTCCCTTTGGTTTGACTCTTGAAGGTCAATATATTGTAAAAAATCTAGTACTCATTGGAGCCGCAATTGTGCTGGGCAGCACTGTTCGGGGCGGTAGGATTGATCCGGAACCTAGAAATGCTCCCCAATAAGGTTTTTTCACTTTTTTGCCGTTGACCCCATCTCGACTACTTTAGCTTACTAGAAAAGCCGGGAAAGCTGCTTTACACTACAAAGCTTTGTGCTTTAGTGCCTAATAATACGTTAGGCTTGGGGATGAATTCTCATCAAGAATGAGGGGCCAGAATCTTAGCTTTATCATAAGCTCAATGGGGCTTTTCTGATTTGAGATATCAAATCTAAGAAAAACCCCATTTGAGCTGATTTAAGGTACTAAATCAGAAGCCCCCTTACTTTAGTGGGGGGTTTTT
>PJEL010000729.1_pt1 | contig 37251 bp, 25 predicted proteins | sample 1853271 | NCBI WGS metagenome assembly PJEL01 (sample SAMN08108733, study PRJNA415343) | Invertebrate metagenome, whole genome shotgun sequencing project. | host: Globobulimina | place: Sweden: Gullmar Fjord | collected 2015-08
CCCCAGCTGGCGGCGGAGAACGCTGGCGTGACCAGGTCCGGATGCCGACCTGATCAAGAGGAACCGAACAGTCGCTGACCGCGAACGTCCTCGCTTGGCGTCTATGGAGCATCGCGCCCCCTGGTGAACGGGGAATGGTCCCTGGTCACCCTGGCGCACAACATCCGGAAGGCCTGGCTGTGCCGGAACGGCGCCGCCCAAGGGCGCCGCGCCTGTGCGGCGCTCACGGAGAGGCGCTCTACGTCACGGACCTCGAGGACGGTTCCATTTCGCTGGCGCCGCAACCGGACTGGCCATCGGAGCGGAGCCGGCGCGACCGCCCGGAGATCGAACAAATTGGCAACAAGCCCTCTGACGACGCCGTCGATGGGCGAGGTGGCGAATACCTCTTACGGCAGGAGGTCGTCATGTATTCCAATCCCCACGTCCGTTGGTCCCTGCTGTTCGCTGGCGTTGTCTGCCCATTCCTCGCAGGTTCGAGTTGCCCTCAAACGACGGTGTCCGATCCGAGCACGGATGACGAGAACCCCGGCCTCTACATGAAAGGCGAGATCGTGCAGGGAGCGGTGCCCAACAGCCTGGCCTTCAGGATCAGCTACACCCGCGGCACCACCGACGGCGCCAACCCGGTGACCCCGTATGCGTGGGCTGGCCCATTGGATGTAAAGGTCACGCTGTCCAAGACTCCCGAATTCCTGAGTGTGGGAACGCCGGGCAAGGAGAGCATCAGCGTGCCTCTCTACCCTGACCAGATCGAGGACACCTGGGTGGTGAAGTGCGAGGACGACGGGTCGGCTGACCTCGCCTTCCGTGTCGTCGAAGACGATCCTCTCCCCAAGAATCCTCTCGAGTTCCATCCGGGCCCCGACTTCCTGGTGCGGGTGACCTGCTACCACCTCGACCCCCTGCTGGTCATCGGTGCCATCACGCCGGAAGGTCTGGACGCGCGGCTGTTCCTGGACGCCCCCGAAGTGGGCACTCCCGCGCCCTCAGTCACCACAGTCGAGACCTGTCGGCTCGATTGGGACGCCATGTCAGCGAACGGAACGATGGTGATCGCGGGAGAGGACTGCACCGGAGATGGCGCGTATAACCAGGGCAATGGCGGATTCAGCATTTCGATGGACGGAGGGGCCACTTGGACCGACATCGACGTGCCGGATCCAGATGTCGGGCCCTTCCAGCGCGTGGACCACGACGGGACTCGCTTCGTCCTGGAGGCTTCCGGGGCCTTCTACTCCTTTGATGGTGCAGACCTCTCCCCAATGGTCTCGCCAGCGGGTTCGTACCACTCCAGCTTTGCCTGCTCGGACCAAGGGGTCTGCCTGTCGTCGAACTGGGATGGCGGTGGGGTCCTGCGAACAAATGGCGCGGGGGGATGGGACGCCCTGCTCGGCTCCCCTCCGTTCAAGTTCACCGCCATCGGTGAAGGCCTGGGACGCTTTGTTGCCTTCGACGGAGAATCCGAACGGGTGGTCTACACCGACGACGACGGCGAGACGTGGTTGCCCGGTTCGCTGCCGATGCAGGGTTGGCTGTCAGATATCGAGCACGACGGTGTCGGTCGGTTCGCAGCGACCGCTGCCGAAGGGCTGGTCTACTCCGATGACGGCATAACCTGGTTCGAGAGCGAGGTGACCACAACAGGCGGACCGGTATTGACGATGTCGCGCCTGACCTTCCTGGCCGACGCGGGCTGGGTCGCCAATTCCTACAACCATCTTCTGTTCTCCGACGACGGTGCCGAGTCCTTCGTGGACCTGCCCGGGCTGGCTCCGGGGCACTCGTTCTTCCATGTCGGGGCGCTATAGCCCTGTCTGGAGGCGCGCCCTCCCTCAGCTTCCGTCTGGCCAGCCGCCCCGGTGGAGCATCATCGGATGGTAGGGCAACACACGGCGTTTGAGGCGTTTCGAACGCCAGGTCTCTGGAGGTGGCGTCAGCCCGACAAAGAGCGCCGATGCCGTTCCCTCATCCTGGCCACCGAGCTGGGCGCCTCGCGCGGCGACCGGGCTTTGCCAGCGAGCGGGGCTCGCCGGTATCGGTTGAGGGGTCGGCCTGGGCTGGCGGAGCAGGGACGACCTTGGGCCGGAGTGTGCCGGAGCACCACGGAGCGAGCTGGGAGACTTATGGTGGTCCCCAGTTCCAGATGTGGAGCGTAGGCGATGTTGTTCTCTGCCACACCGCCAAGATCGACGAAGCTAACGCCGGGCCTGTTGACATGCACAGTGCCATATTTCTCCGGGCCCGGGACACGACATCTGGCTCGGATGTTGGGGTCGACGGAGTCGTCCGACCATGGGCATTGGTCGCAGCCGCTCGGGACGCCGTCTGCGTCCAGGTCAACGGTGTCGTCGGAGCCCTCACACGAATCACAGGCATCTGGAACGCCGTCCCCGTCTCCATCGAGCCGATCGTCGCCTCCGGGGCAGAGATCCGGGTCGCACACGTCGTCGAGATCGGCGTCGAGGCCGGCGCAGACGTCGCAGCCGTTGGCAACCCCGTCGCCATCGCATTCCTGCCGGAACCTGGTAGATGAGGAGTGCGACTGCCTGGAACACGATCTTCTTCGTCCCGGCCGGGGAGGTTGCTGCAGGCATCTCAGCGACGACGGGCGGCTTGAACTCATCCATACCTACAGCCTACAACACGGCTCACGGCTCACGGCTCACGCTGTTCGAGGGCTTCGTAGGGCACGATCTCGAGGGGCCAGGACTTGTTGCCGGCCAGCCGGATCACGCCGCGACCGGGAGAGAGCGGCGGATAGTCGGTCTTCACGTCCAGCATCCAGTGGCCGGACTCCCAGCGGCTGAGGGTGCAGGTCACGCCGTCCCAGGGGACGCCTTCGGCCGTCTCGACCACGCAGGCGCCGTCCGTCCAATCGGTGCCGGGAGGCCGATGGGTGGTGTGGCTCATGCTCAGTTGTTGGGGAGGTCGAAGTTCATTTCGTTGTTGCCCACCGCGTCCCACTTGCCGCCGCGCCTCGGGCGATGATCACCAGACCTGATCGGTGAATGATGGCTCGTCGAATGCCGCGAAGTCGTCGTCCAATGGGATGCGTTGCGATGGCAACGGACGAGGAGGTTCCGGCAGCGCGGGAGCGGAGCCGATCGGGCTGCCGCGCGAGTCGTCGAGCTTGAACCGCCGCACGAGGTGGGCCAGTTCTTCGGCTTGGCTGGACAGCTCTTCGGCGGCGCTCGAGGACTGCTCGGCGCTTGCCGCGGACTGTTGGGTGACGGTGTTCATCTGAGCGACGGCGTCGTTGATTTGGCCCACTCCGCGGTCCTGCTCTGCGCTCGCCTCGGCGATGCGCTCCATGATGTTTGCAACACTGTCGACAGACTCCACAATCTGTCCCAGGGTCGCCTTCACGGTCTGCGCGGAGCTCGCGCCTTCCCCCGCCAGGTTGACCGAGCGTTGGATCAGTCCCTCGGTCTTGGACGCGGCCTCCTTGCTGCGCTGAGCCAGGTTTCGCACCTCCTCGGCGACGACTGCAAAACCTCGTCCCGCATCTCCGGCACGGGCGGCCTCCACTGCGGCGTTGAGCGCGAGCAGGTTGGTCTGGAAGGCGATCTGGTTGATGTCGTTGATGATCTGCGCGGCTCCCTGGGCGGCGTGCTGGATGTCGCTCATCGAGGTCATCATCGTTCCCATGGCGTCGCTGCCGTCGTCGGCTAGCTTCTTGGCATCGCGCGTCAAATCCCTGGCGGCAGTGCTGTTTCCGGCGTTCTGTGTCGTGACGCGGGCCATCTCCTCCAGCGACGCCGAGGTCTGTTGCAAGGCGCTCGCCTGCTCGGAGGCACCCTGGGCGACATCCTGGGCGCCGCCCGCGATCTCGCTGCCTGCCGATGAGATCTGATCGACGGAGGCCGCCACCTGGCTCATGGCGCTCGATAGGGCCTGGGCAGTGCTGTTGACCGCGTCCTTGATGACCGCATGGTCTCCTCGGTAGTCACCCTCCACCCGGGCACGAAGGTCGCGATCCGCGAGCCTCTCGAGCACGGTGCTCGCTTCTTGTACCGGCCTGACCACCGCATCCAGCGTGCTGTTGATGCCTTGCACAATCCGTTCGTATTGCCCCGCATGTGCCGTTGGATCGGCGCGGGTGTCCAGCGTTCCTGCCACAGCGGCCTCCACCAGGGCATTGACGTCCTCTACCAGTGCAAGGATCGCCTGCTTCATGGTGATCATCGACTGGCCGAGCGCGTCCGCCTCAGAGCTGAGTTCGATCTCGCCGGTGAGGTCACCCTTGGCCATCTGTGAGGCGACGCTGGCCTTGGATCGCTGCGCCGTCACGACGCTCTGGAAGGCAGTGGCGAGCGTGCCGAGCTCATCGCTTCCGGTGACATCGACATCGTGGTTCACGTCTCCGGCAGCCACCCTCTCCGCCGCGGTCACTAGATCGCGGATCCGCAGGACGAGGCTACGACTCAGGAATCCAGCAACGATCAGGCCGGACATGACGCCGGTGATCATCGCCAACACCAGCACGGTGCGGCTGGCAACCGCCTCGCTGTTCAGCTCTTCGAGGATGCGCTGGGCAAAGGCGGCGGAACCTTCACGTCCGGGACTGCCTTCTTCGATGGCCTCCATCAGACGATCGAGAGTCTCCCCGTGCTCGTCGAACACATCGCGTAGGTGGCCAGTCTGGTTGGCAGACTCGAGGAGCGCGTCGCCGCCGGAGAACAATGATTGACGAAGTGTCCCAGCTTCTCCCTCGGTGGGCAGCAGGCTCGAGAGCTCCTTGCGCAGGTTGGCGTACTCGTCTTTGAAAAGGGGATCTCCACTGGACGCGTAGTCGTTGGCGGCCATGGCCATGCTCCAGGTCTTGTGGACCAGAACAGGCGAGGCTTCCATCTCGATCAGGTGCTCGACCATCTCGACCGTGACACCATCGAACTGGTCCATCCTGTCGTGGGTCTCGATGACCGATTCGAGTAGCTGGGCGCTGGTCTCGAGCGCCAAGTCGAACTGTTTCTGGATGGCGCTGATCTCGGCGGGCTCGGCCACGCCAGACTCGACCAGCTCGGCCAGGGTCACCGGGAAGCCGTCCGCTCCAGCTGTGAGGCGCTCGACCCCCTCCCGCTGGGCCAGTGTACTGGTGGACGAGGCCGCCTCGAGGGTCCCCCAGATGAGGTGCAGGTAGTTGATGCGGCTCTCCATGGCGCCGTCGGTGGCCAGGAAGGCGCTTGGCATGCGGTCCGTGGAGAAGTGTACGGCGTTGTTGGCGCCCCGGATGCCCAGGAGGCCGACAAACACAAGGATGAGGATGGCGGCGCCGAAGCCGAGACCGAGCTTCCGGGCGATAGATAGGTGCATGACTTCACTCGTAGGCGTGTGCTTCCGCTGGACACGAAATTGAACAACAGGCCAAATTCTTATCGGTCCGTCTCGCCGTGCCTTTAGCGAGTTGACGAAGTGCTGCGAGATCTGCGCACCTCATGCTGGTGTAGTCCGCATAAAACGGGGTCTTTCAGATAGTGACTTGGTGAGGCCGCCCTTGGATAGTCAGTCGCTCATCCGACCGACAAGAAGAGCTTTCCCGGACTAGACTGGCACGAATAGTAAAGTAAGATACTTAGAAAAGAACGGATCACTGCCCTCATTCTTCTGCCCGAGTGCTTCGCTCTGGGAACACGCTAGGCGAAAAGGCTCGGAGCAGGGGCTAAAGTCTTGAGCAGTCCGGGTTTTCACGGATTTTATGGGATTAATTGGTTTGAGCGCGCGGACGACTGAACGGGCTTCTCCCGTAGCCAAGAATTGCCAAATAGTCACTATCGTGATCGATCCAAACTCCCTGCCGCCGATCGGAGAGGCCTGCACTGTCTGTAACGATCGCGTAGGCCCCGTCAGCGGCACCGTTCCGAGACGGTCCGGTCATCGGCGGCACACCTTTGGCTCGGCGAGGACGAGGCCTGGCCGACGGATGCCGGCGGGCACGCCGGAGTTGGGGTGACTGCGTAGTAGGGTTTCTCAGCTTCCCAGCAAGCATCGTCGCTTTCGAAGAGACGCCTACCATCCCGCAGCGCCGCTGCACGACAGGTGTCCCTGGCCTCTTTCGCCGTTGAGAAAACGAATTCTTCCGGGTCTGCGAAGCAGTCGCCGACAGAGCCCGAGCCCAGGGCCGTCGGCCTCGAAGCGCATACACGAGTCGCATACCCACGCTACGCAGGCGTGACAGTGCCCTCACTATCCTGGCGCTCCACGCCCCACCAGAGAACCGGCTCGGCAAGACCTGCTGTGCATCGACGGCATCCGATCGACTCAGGCTGCACCCGCTCCATGCTTCGATGCTGCCCATTCTCCTCGACCGAAGACCTCCAGCCCTGTCGCATCCAAGATCACATGGAGTGATTCGCCCGCAGGATGCGAGAGCGTCTTGCAGATCGCCCCCCCGGACCAGAGCCTGGTCGTAGGACGCCCAATTTCTCACCTCGAGCGCCGAGCGGCCAGGGTGCACGTTCCGCCGAGCGGTGCACCAACGCCCGTCGACCACCAGAAGTCGTCTCACCGGTCGCTGGCTTGGACGCCAAGGTGGCGTGATCTGCGAAAACGTGCGCGATTTCGCATTTTAAGTGTTGTGTTCTGCATGAGGGCCGACTAGTCTCTGTCCTGGAGGGACAAGATGTGGATACTGCTTCTCACTTTCTTCGCGTGCGGTCCGCCTCAAGCGCAGCCGGACTCCGCGGTCGTTGGACCCAACACGACCGCGTCGACCCAAACCTCAGAAAGCACCGGATTCGTGGAGGACACTGGGGGGATCGACATAGCAGAGCTTCGTTTAGAACTGGATTTTTGGAGCTATGGTGACTGCAATGTGGGCGGGTTGTCGACGTTGTGGATCGAAGTGACCACCGAGGAGAACCACGGATCGTTCGAGGTCCCCTGCTCCGACGTCATCGATCTTGGCTTCGACTACGATGGCCCAGCGATAGTGCAGGTTTTTGGCTATGAAACGCTTCCTCCGTATTGGAGCCCATACACCGAGAGCGAGCCGAACCTCGCAACTCTGACCCACGGAGAAATCGAGGTCGTAAGGGTCGAAATGGTCTGCTACGACAACGGCGTTGACGATGGGTGTGGAGGCGCGTGACCGCCGCCTGCGTTCAGGAGGCGTGTGCAGATTTCCGCACGCGGATACTTGACTCCAGCACGCAAACGGTGAATTGGACGGACATGTCCACAGAACTGTCGTCGAGACTCCTGTTTGCACTCCTGCGGCCGGCAATACATTTGGCTGCCCGATTCGGCGTCGCCTTGCCGTCGCTGTTAAAGTTGGTTGAACTTGCCTATTTCGAGGAACTCCGGAGTCGGCATCCCCGAGACATGAGGGCGGTGGCGAAAGCGCTGGGCATGTCCCTGCGCACCACTGCGGAGCTGAGCAAGCGGCATCGGAGCTTGTTTATGGTCCGGGAGGCCGAGCTGGAAAGGGCACGTCGCATCACCGAGACACTGACCACTGAGGGCCAGAACGTCGGGGCAATCGCAGCCGCGTTGGAGCTGGAATTGCCCGAACTCGAGGCCCAACTACAGGCGCTACAGGCGCTGGGCTGGGTGCGCCGCAACGGCGATACCGTGTCGGTAAGCCAACTCTACCGTGGATTCTTGGACGATACTCTCGACGCCCGCCTCGACGGGCTACACAACCAGCTCGATGTGCTGACCGAAGCGGTGTGGAATGGCTTCGTGGACCCGCCACAGGAGGCGATCCATACCCGAACTTGGGTCTTCCACGCCGAGGGCGCTGCGCTCCAAGAGATGGTCAAGGCGACCGTTCTCCGGATTCGCCATGACGCAGTAGAGCTCGAAGAAAGTGCATTTTCGACCGGGATGGGGCAGCGCTACGGTGTAACGATGTCGGTGACCCCCATGGAGAGACCGTGATGTGGAGTCTGCTGTTTGCCGTTGCGTGCAGCCCTCTGGCCGAGCCTCCCACGGATCCTCCAGAAAGGAGCGATGATGTCAATGAGACTGGGTATTTGGATCCGTCGTTGATCCGGGTGACGGCTGCGGATGCCCTCGCAGATACGGCGGTCGATGTCTTCGTGATCGGTCTGGAGGGCGCGCTATCCGCCCCCGTCGGCACCCTGATCCTCGGCGATGTGGAGCGAGCGCCCAACTCCGACGGTTCGTTCGTGATGATCACCGAGGGTGTGCTGGGCGATGTGCTGATCCTGACCCACATCGACGAGGACGGGGAACAGGACGTCGACGTCGTCCTCGAACCCCTCGACGGCGTCCCGGTGGACGTGGCCGATGGTGACGGCTCAGATTGGGTCGAATCGTCCCCCGATGGATTGGTGGTGCACCTCAACTTGCTCATGAATCACCAGGAATACCTTGTTTTCAATGTCGATGGTGGGCACTCCGTGGTCGGCAGTGACGGCGACTTGGAACTGCCCGGCGTCCCCGGAGACGAGGTCTGTGCGACCGGCAGCGACAGCCCGGCGTTGTGCACCATCGCGGCGGCAAAATAGCTCTCTGTAGCCACCGACACCGAGTCCCGAACCATTCATGACCGAGCCCCACAAGCGAACGCGCCGCCACCCGAAGTACAAGACGCAATACCGAGTCCGAAACTGGCCAGAGTATGAGAAAGCCCTGCGTGATCGCGGCACGTCTGGCGCCCCTCCCTCGGCGTACCGAACTGAAGGTTGTGAACCTAACCCCGTCAACTGTACGGTGGGACCGTCCGGAGATTGCAGGCCGTCGTCGTGCTCGTCAAGGTCCGCACAACAGCGACGCCAGACAACAAGGGTGCGCGAAGCCCCACAAGCGAGCGCGTCGTGAGGAGCCGCTCCGCAACAGGAGCAGGCCAACGAACAAGAAGCCCACGCCAGACCCACCACTGGGGCTGGTGTCGCAGCCACAACCGGCAGAGGTCTTCGTCTCGGGATCGATCTCGCCATCGCAGTCGTCATCGATGCCGTTCTCTATGTGTTGCCGAGGTCCGTCTCCGTCCAGGACGCGCAGCCGCGCTCGTCGAACAGCGGGTCAAGACATCAGGTAGCCTGCGCCATGGTCTTCCGCTTCCAACTCTCGTTCCCCGACGCCGCCTCTCTCTGCGCGTGGCTAGGAACTGAACCTAGCCGAGACGACGCCGACTCGATCTCCTCAACGGCAACGACGCGACCTGGTCGATGCCGCCGGTAGGAGGCCCGAATGTTGACGACAACCCGTGTGTCGACCTCCTCGTGGGGGCAGAGCCAGCCGTCGACGACGAAGGAGCGTACTTCATACTGCACCTCTTGCAGGGGATGCGGGGGTTTGGGATGTCTGTACCTCCTCAGCGTGCGCTCCGTGGGCTACCGGCTCGTGGTGCCATGACATATTGCGTGACAGGTACACTTCCGTGACAGTAGTACTTTCCCCCGGGGTTATCACTGCATGCAGATAGACCAAAAGGGAGTTCTCATGCAGAGCATTCACAGCATTGCCAGGGTGTGTTTCCCAGTCGCCGGGATGGTTGTGTTGGGCAGCGGTCCAGCATCGGCGGGCGAGGTCCCCGGGCTCGAGGATCCCAAGACCGACCCCGTTGCGGAGCCCGCGCCCGTGGAGGATGTCGAGCCCGTGCCCATGGAGGACATCGAGCCCGCTCTGGCGGCCGACAGCTTCGAGGTCCAGCGCCAGGTCGCCTGGGCGCGACTATACGGTTACCTCCGGTGGTTTCACCCCTCCGATGAGCTGTCAGCCATCGATCCCGAACAGCTGGCCTGCCTCGGCGCCCAGCGCGCCAGGGACGCCGACGATCCCGAGGCTCTGGCCGCCGCACTCTCGGAGCTGATCGCGCCCCTGGCCCCCACCGTGCGGATCTGGGTGGACGGACAGGAGCCTACCGCGCCGGTTGTGGTCGAAACCAGCGAAGGCCGGCAGCCAATCGCCTGGATGCATTCGGGTGTCGGGCTCAGCTGGGCGGGTAGTACGTACACGTCCGTCCGCGCTGGCCGGGTCCGCAAGATGTCTGTCTTCGGAGACAGTTTTGGCAACCTCACCCAGTCTGTTCCCGCCGCCGAGTTCGCAGGGCTTCCGTTTCGCTACCAGGCCCAGTTGCGGTCTGTGCGGGGAGAAGTCCAGCTCTGGTTTCGCACGGACGGCGGCGAGACCCAGTTCTTCGACAACATGGAGGACCGCCCCATCCGCAGCTCTGACTGGGAGACGTACGGGATCGAGGGCGAGATTCCAGTGGGTGCGGAGCGCCTGGTCTTCGGCGCCTTTGTGGATGGGTTCGGATCGGGTCAGGTAGACGACCTGCGGCTCGAGATCGAGCGCGACGGAGCCTGGGTCGAGATCCCACTCGAGAACCCTGGCTTCGAACGATCCACCAAGGGTTGGAGCGTGGGGTCCAAGGGCTTCAGCTACACCCAGGTGCCCCACGATGGCGGATCCGCCCTACAGATCGAGCGGAAGATGACCGGGGTGAAACCTCCCTTCGAGCGCGTGCCAGAGGTCGGGAGCACCACGGCCGCGGCCATCGGCGCCGGGCTGCGGGTCGACGTGCCCCTGGTCCTGCTCTCCGAGGACGACGAGACACTTCCCGGTGGAGACGTCGCCGTATGGACCGAAGCTCTCGCCGACGTTCCGTGCTCCGAGGCCAAAGATCTCGAGACCCGCGTGGCGGCTGTGGCGATCTCCTGGAACATCCATCAGCACTTCCATCCCTACCTGGACGTGGTGGGCACCGACTGGCTAGAAGCTCTGTCCGAAGCCATGTATGGAGCAATCGAGGCCGAGGATGCCGGGACTTTCCGGGACGTGCTCAGGCGGATGACGGCGAAGCTGAGCGACGGCCACGTGTACGTGCGCGGTGGTCCGATGCCAGACGGCTTTCTGTCTCTTCGCCTCGAGCTATTGGACGGCCAGGTGGTGGTCATGGCCTCCGCTGTGGAGGGCATCGCTCCTGGAGACGTGGTCCTGTCCGCCGATGGGGTTCCCGCTCTGGAACTCCATGCCGCGACGGTGCCTCTGGTCTCTGGCTCCCCGCAGGTCGTCGCGTTGGATGCCTTGAGGGGAATCACCGCTGGCGAAAAGGGCGACACCACCACGCTCGAGGTGGTCGGGGGCGATGGCGAACCGCGGGAGGTGGAGGCGACCTTCGGCCAGTGGTGGTCGCCCCCCCCCGAACACGAGCCCATCCGAACGCTGGAGGACGGAGTGATGGTGGTCGACCTCACCCGGGCCGAATGGGGCGCCCTGCGCATGGAGCTCAAGGCCCTCGCGAAGGCCCCTGGGGTGGTCGTGGACGTTCGCGGCTATCCAACCAGTTACGCTTTCCGCCTCCTCGAGTTTCTGATCACCGAGCCCGAAGACCGCGACTGGATGTTCGTGGCCGAGCAGACCCATCCAGACCAGGCAGGCCCGATCGAGTGGCCCGGGTACTCTTGGAAGCTCCGACCGCGGCGGCCGCACGTCGACAACACGGTCTGGATCACCGATGCGCGTGCCGGGAGCTACGCGGAGAGCGTGCTCGGCCACATCTCCGACCTGGAGATCGGGCCGATTGTCGGTCGGCACACCGCGGGGGCGAACGGCAATGTCAATCCCTACCAGGTGCCCGGTGGCTACACCATCAGCTGGACGGGGATGAAGGTGCTCACCCGAGAGGGCGGCCAGCACCACATAATTGGCGTTCCACCGACTCATCCTGTCGAGCCGACCGTCGAAGGGCTTCGCGCCGGCCGAGACGAGCCTCTGGAGAAAGCGCTGGAGCTGGTGCGCGCAGGCGTGTCTACAGACGATTAGGGTCTGGACCGTCGTCATTGTCGGTCCCACGCGTCGCTCAAAGAGGCTGACGTGGAGATCTTGGCGCGGGCAAATCAGGAGCGGAACCGGACAACTACCGCGCCTTGTCCATCCAAGCTACCAGTGCCAGACGGTCTCGTACTCCTCGCAAAGTGAGGCAATGTCGGCTTCGGCGATGTGTTTCACTCCGTCGATGAGCTCGTTGCCCTCCAGTCCCCGCGCGCCGACATCGTCTTTGACGACGTAGACCTCGATCCCGGCGGCCATGGCCTTCTGCAGGTCGCCGGCGAGATCGACGGGATTGCTCTGGGTCCAGGTTCCGAACCGAAGTCCCGAGGCGTCCTGGGTGCGTGTTGCGTGGCACACCGCGTTCCCCCGCAGGAGGATCGAGATGTCCTGTCCGGCCTTGCGCATGGCGTGGGCGGTCCAGACTACGGTGTCGTCCTGTTCTTCGATGGTACCGCGGTAGGCGGTCTCAATAATCGTCAAGATACGCATGGCAGCTCCTATTTAGTGGGGATGACGAGGCTGTTGTCGGACTGTCCGAGCCACTCGACCAGGTTCGGCGGGCCGCCGCGGCGCACGCCCTCGATGGCCTCGTGGGCACCGCGCTCGTCGACGCAGAATCCGCAGTTGATCCAGTCGACCTTGCCGCCGTTGGCTGTGGCCTCCTTCATCACGGCCGCCACCAAGTCCTTCGGGAGCACGTGGTCTTCCTCGTGGACGTCCTTTTCGTGCACCGGGTTGGGGTGGCCCTTCTGCTTGCTGAACGGCAGGTAGACCGCGCCCTCGTAGGCGAAGACGTTGATCTTGTGACCGCGTCGCGCGGCGATGTCGATGAGGCGGAGAGCTGTAGTCGTCCGCGCATTTTCGTAGGGGGCGTCCATGAGGACGAAGGTGAGTGTCTTCTGATCAGCCATGGTGGATCTCCTCAGTGCCAGAGGCACTTGCTTCCGGATTCGAGGTGGTCGATGACGACGTCGAGCTGGGACTCGGTCACTCCGTTGGCGAGAGACTCGGTCCCAATGCCCCGCTCGCGGAGGGAGAAGGAGTCCGCGAGGACTGTCACACCGGAATCGGCCAGGGCGCTCAGGGCATCACTGGCGGCGCTTCGGCGGGAGGGCAGGACGCCGTTCTGCACGAGAAACAACGTCACGGCGTTGCCGTTGGAGCGGAGATTCTGCGCGAGCCTGTAGTAGTACGGAACGTCGTTGCACGAGAACGAATCTCGGGACGCGACGAGTAGGTAATTTGACATACTGCCTCCTGTCGTGGGTCGGCAGTGATACCTGAAGCGGGAGCGAAATTTACAACGGTAAAACGGCGCGATTGTCTATTTCGAGGTCTGATCGGTACTTTTCGTTGTCAATTTCTTTGAGATAGCGGTGCACCTTGGCGATCCCAGTCGCGCGATCAGTCGCTGACTAGTTGAGCAACACGGGTCATGAAGGGCGGAAAGGCCCATCCAGACCGGGTCCTGTGCAGATGTCCCGCCCGATTCGGCGCGGACCCGGCGCAGAATTCAGCTTGGAGGAGCTCGTTCGAGGAGCCGGACGCCGCCCGCAGGCAAGAACTTAAGGTCGCGTCATCGCCTTTAAGGTCGGCGATCTCGTGGGAAACGGTATCCACTTCTCGCGAGCCACCATCAGCCGCAACTGGAGACACCATGTACCAAATTCTCTTTCCCTTCTTCCTGATCCTGCCCGGTCCCTGGAGGGCCGACTCCATCCACAACTGGACCTGCTACGACCTCGACGCGGGAAGGCAGGAGTTCACAGTGGGCGCCAACAGTGGGGCCTGCAAGTACACGGACGCAGACATGTACTTCAGCGGTGACAGGGTATGGGTCTACACATATCAGCCACGGACCATAGCGTGGGTGCAGAAACCGTTCGGGCAGGTATCCGCTGCGGACATCGATTCTGCGGAGTTCTGCGAGGGCGACCCGGAAGATCCCCCTCAATGCATGGAGAGCTCGAGCGCAGTGGGAATCGATGTCCCGATGGGGTGGACGTCATTGATCGAGACTGAAAACCGGGACATCTACAAAGTCGGCGTCATCGAAAAGGGCCATGACAACTACATCACGTTTGAGTACCAGCACATCGGGTACGCGCCCCTGGTGCTCGAGATGCAATAGGGCGCATACAGTACCGGCGACCCGGGGCAGGATCGACGGTCGGTGAGCGACGGTCTTCGTCATCTCCGTCGGCTCTCGGTGCAGACGTCCCGCCCGGTGCAAGGCGCGGAATTCAAGCAGTCTGGTTCAAGGAGCCGGCGCCGCCCGCAGGCAAGAACTTAAGGTCGCGTCAGGGCCTTTAAGGTCGGCGGTCTCGTGGGAAACGGTATCCACTTCTCGCGAGCCACCATCAGCCGCAACTGGAGACACCATGTACCAAATTCTCTTTCCCTTCTTCCTGATCCTGCCCGGTCCCTGGAGGGCCGACACTATCGCCAACTGGAGCTGCTACGACCTCGACGCAGGAAGGCAGGAGTTCACGGTGAACGCCTCGCATGAGGCCTGCACGGACTCGGACGCAGACATGTACTACAACGGTCAGAGGGCATGGGTCTACACGTCCCAGCCACGGACCATAGCGTGGGTGCAGAAACCTTTCGGGCAGGTATCCGCTGCGGACATCGATTCTGCGGAGTTCTGCGAGGGCGACCCGGAAGATCCCCCTCAATGCATAGAAACTACCCGCGCAATGGGAATCGATGTCCCGATGGGGTGGACGTCATTGATCAAGACCGAAAACCGGGACATCTACAAAGTTGGCCTCCTCGAACTGGGCAACTACGTGACGTTCGAGTATCAGCACATCGGGTACGCGCCCCTGGTGCTCGAGATGCAATAGGGCCCATTGCCAATCGGAAGTGCCGAGAGCGGCGGATCCTTGTGGTGCAAAGAGCGTGACCGCACGCGCCCACGTGATACTCTCGCCGGATGATCAACCTGTGGCCCCCACATTTCACTTGGCTGATTGAGCCGTCAGTGCCGTATCGCATCCATGCGTTCTCGACTCCGAGGGCAGTGTGGCGGAGCTGATCCAGGCCGTCACTGGCGCGGTGGAACAGCTTGCGCACCGCCAGATCGTAGGGCGCTCGAGCGCCTGCCAGATTCGACTGGATGACCCGAGGGTATCGGGCGAGCACGCCGCTATCCTCTGGGACGGTCACCGTTGGAGCCTGCGCGACCTCTCGAGCCGCAATGGCACCTGGCTCGACGGCCAGCGACTGGAGCCAAGCGAGGTGGCCTACCTCGAATCGGGCAGTCGCGTGGGCTTTGGCGGCCCGCAGCCCGCGTGGGAAGTGGCTTCGATTCGACCGCCGGGTCCCACAGCGACCTGGTCCGACGGCTTGGTGGAGGGCGATGGCGACCTGCTTGCATTGCCGAACGAAGAGGATCCCGAGGTGCTGGTCTACTTGCGCGAGGACAGCCAATGGGTGTGGGAAGGCCCGGATGGCACGACTCCCTGTGGGGCAGACGAGACCGTCGAAGTACGGGGGATCGACTACGAACTCCAGCTGCCGATCCCCTTGCCCGAGACGTTGGAAGCCCGCCCACTGACCTGCGCACTATCATCGGTGAAACTACATTTTCGCGTGAGCTCGGACGAGGAGCATGTCGAGCTGACCGTGCACACCGGCCGCGCTGTCCTGCCCCTGGGAGCGAGGGCCCATCATTACCTGCTGCTCACCCTGGCCCGGGCGCGTGCCGACGATCTTGGTCGCGATCCAAACGCACCACCATCGGCACTCGGATGGGTCTATCGAGAGGCGCTGACCCAGATGCTCCGGGTGGAGACCTCTTCGCTGAATGTCGCGATCCACAGGGCGCGGAAGGAGCTGGATGCAATCGGCGTGCGAGGGGCTGCGGGCATCGTCGAACGGCGGAGGTCGACCGGCCAGGTGCGCCTTGCCGCGGTGCGCGTCCAGGTGGAGTCCATGTAGTGGATAGGCCCACCGAGCCGACCCTGCCATCCGAGCCCGGAGTTCTTCGAACGCCGGTACTGCCTGCCCGATACCGCGATCTGGGACGTTTAGGACGGGGCGCTATGGGCGAGGTGAGGCGGGTTCACGACGGCCACCTGAGGCGCGAGGTCGCGATGAAGATCTTGCGGGGAGATGCGCTTGTTGACGAGACCTCCCGCGAGCGCTTTTTCGCCGAGGCGCGGCTGACGGCGGGCCTACAGCACCCCGCCATTGTCGCCGTATACGACTTGGGTACGCTTCCCGACGGCCGCGTGTGGTTCACCATGCCGGAGGTGCATGGACAGACATTGGGCAGCCACATTCGCGCGGTGCACATGGCGTCCGACAAGCAGGCCTGGCGAGCCACCCAAGAGGGGGCCAGCCTGCGAGCGTTGTTGAATGCCGTCGCCGATGCTGCAGCAGCTGCTGCACACGCGCACCAGGCGGGGGTGGTGCACCGCGATTTGAAGCCGGACAACATCATGATTGGCGCCCATCGCCAAGTGCTGGTGCTGGACTGGGGCCTAGCACTGGCCCGAGGAATCGATACCCGCAGCGGGGCCGTAGTGGGGACACCTGGTTTCATGCCTCCGGAACAGGCGGCGTCCGGCGCGCAGGGTTCTGCGGCTGATGTCTACGCGTTGGGTTCCATCCTGTACACGGTGTTGTCGGGACAGTCGCCCTACACGGGCCGTCCACCCTTGTCGTTGGCGGTCTTGTCGGGCCCTCCCACTTCATTGGCGCAGCTCCTAAAAGACCGGCCGCCCATTCCCGATGGCCTGGTGGAATTGTGCGCTGCTGCGATGGCCAGAGAAGCTGGCGATCGGCCCCATGCGGGAGATCTGGCGGGTCGCCTGCGCGCCATCCTGGACGGCTCTGCGGCCCTGGCCCAGGCGACTACCCTGGTACACCAGGCCGACGCGCAACTGGCACGACCCGACCGACTTCGGGCTCGAGCCGCCGAGGCTCGTCAAAGGGCGGCGCAGCTGTTGGCGCCCGTCGAACCGACTGATCCAGTGGATCGGAAACGGGAGGGCTGGGTTCTGGAAGAACGGGCGGCCGCCTTGGAGAATGAGGCACTGGCGGCGGAACTGCTGTACGAGGATACCCTTCGACGGGCCTTGTCTGTGGTGCCAGCGCATCCTCCGGCCCGCACCCGCCTGGCCCAGCACCACAGGGCGCGCCTCGTCGCCGCGGAGCGATCCGGGGACCGTGCAGCACTGCGGCACGAGGCCCTTCTCCGCAGCTATGACGACGGCACCCACGCTGCTTGGCTGGGCGGCATGGGCACCCTGACCTTGCACACCGATCCACCCGGGGCGCGTGTCCTCTGCGCCCGGTTGACGACCCGAGATCGCCGTCGCATCCCTGACCAGCCAGAAGATCTGGGCAGCACTCCTCTGGATCGTCGTCCTCTGGCCCAGGGGGACTATGTGCTGGAGTTGCAGCACCCCGACCATCCGACAGTCCGCTACCCGGTCTCCATAGGACGCGGCGCTCATTGGGACGGCGTACCTCCGGGACGGAGCGCCCCCCACGCCATCCAGCTGTGTGCCCCGGCGCCAGGCTCGGTGGTGGTGGCCGCCGGATGGTTCCCCGCCGGAGGCGATCCAAATGCGCCGGATCCACATCCAGCGCGACGGGTGTGGCTCGACGGCTTCGCTATCCAAGAACACCCAGTGACCACCGCAGATTATCTAGCCTTCCTGGACGATCTTGCCGCCACTGGCCGAACCGACGAGGCCGAGGCCCGCGCACCCCGAGAGAAGGTAGGTGCCACCGCTTCCGAGCGCCCCCTGATGCTGCCGAGATCAGATGGGCACGTCCTCGCCACCGATACCGCAGGCAACCGCTGGGGAAAGGACTGGCCGGTTGTGCTGGTGGACTGGCACGATGCGCGCGCCTACGCTCGCTGGCTGCGCATCCGCACAGGCCTGCCCTGGCGGCTCCCACACGATCTGGAGTGGGAGAAGGCCGCCCGTGGCGTCGAGGGACGGATGTTGCCTTGGGGCGACTTTCTGGACCCCACCTGGTGCCGGATGGCGGATAGCCACACCGGCGTGTTCAGCCAAGGCTCGGTGCACGACTTTCCATTGGATGTGTCGGTGTACGGGGTGCGCGGAATGGGCGGGAACACTCGGGACTGGTGCGCCAACGCGTATGAGCGCTTGGGTGTGGTGGCAGATCGCCTTCCCGATGCGGTTGCGACAGAGGCGGGCCACCGCATGGTGCGGGGCGGTTCCTTCAGCAGCTCGGTCACCTTTTGTAGCTCTGCCGCCCGCTTTGCCGGGCCACCCACCCAGCGTCTTTCCAGCCTGGGCTTTCGTCTCGTCTACACGCTGGCGAATTAGGGCGGAAATCAGAAGGTGATCGCGGCCTCGGACACGGTCGCGCCGATTCCCGCAGGCACGTGGGTCGGAACAGGTCGGGACTCGAGCTCCAAGGTGCGCCCCGGGCCATCGTTGTCCCACAGATAGGGCATCGTCGTGCGTCCTTTGAGATACCAGGTCAGACGCACGGGCGACACCTGCACATCGACGTACAGGAAAAAAGTGTCGGAGGAGGCCTCTCCATTCTGCCGGGGAGTGACCCGATACCACCGGTTGCCCGATTGTTGGTTCAGGGGAATGGCGGCGTGCGTTGCGGGGTCCGGAAAGACGCCGTTTGCATAGGTTTGGGGCCCAGGCTCATAGATCGGTGGGTCGTCTTCCTGAACAGCGTATTCAAGCGTGGTGTCGGGCCAGGCGGGTCCGGCGAAGGTCCAGTAGGCGAGCGACTGATTTGGACCACCGGGGTAGCTGATCCATGGTAATTGCTCGCGTTGCCCGACCCATACCACCCGATCTTCGCCTGAAGATTCCATAAATCCGTTTCGTTCAGGGCCTAGCTCGAGGTGGGGAATGGGCATGTCTGGGGTCCTCATCGGGGGCAGCGAACGGTATCAGAACCGGACCTGAAACGGTGTGAAACGATGTGAAAGCGAAGTTTTGCGGTGAGGTTTCTAGAGTTGTGTCGTTGGTCGGCGCAGTGTCGGTCCGGCGCTCTCACATCCACGTCCAGAGTGTTCTCATGTCGTTTCCAGTTGCCCGATGGGTCGTTCTCTTGACTGTCCCTGTTTCGGCAGTTCTCCCAGCGACGAGCAGTCTTGCGCAGTCTGTCGAGCCCGTGCCCGGGAGTCTGGGCGAGAGCGTCAAGGTCAACGCAGACGGCGCGTTCAACTACCAGATCCCCATTGCTGTGCCCCCTGGCATCGGCGGCGTGCAGCCCGCCCTGAGTCTCGGCTACGACAGCCAGGGTGGAAACGGGATCCTGGGGATGGGCTGGTCTCTCGGGGGTCTTGCGAGCATCGAGAGGACCCCACGCATACAGGCGGTCGACCACATCAATGGTGCTGTCGCCTATAACGGCGACGATCGCTACGCTCTCCAGGGCGAGCGTCTCATCGTGACCAGTGGTGCCAATGGCGCCAGCGGCAGCACCTACCGCACCGAGCTCGAGAGCTGGCGGCGCGTCGTCGCGAATGGCCAGGCGGGAAGCGGCCCGGCCTCGTTCACCGTCACCAGCCGTTCTGGCGTCGAGATGACCTTTGGGGACAGTCCAGACAGCGCTCCAACGGCTGGCGACCGCGACGATGTCCAGTCCTGGTGCCTTCACACCGTGACCGATCTCAATGGCAACGCGTTGACCGTCACCTACACCGACGACCCGTTGTCGTCCGGCAAATCGGACTACCGATGCTATCCATCCCGCATTGACTACACGGCGAACGCGGGGGCAGGTCAAGCGGCCAACCGGTCCGTACAATTCCTCTACGAGCCGCGAACCAACGACCCCTCGAAATACCAGGCGGATACCCCCATTGCCTACCGGGGCGGCGCGCCACTGGGGCTGTCGGCCCGGCTTGCCAACATCCAGACCTATGTCGGCGATGCCATGGTCAGCAACTACGAGCTCGACTACGAAAACAGTCGCTCGACCGGCCGTTCTCGCCTGATCTCCGTCGCTCGAAAGGCGTCGGACGATCCGGACGCTGAGGTCCTGTCGCCGGCGAAGTTCAGCTACAGCGACAGCGGCCAGGCATTCAACGCCGAGTCAGACTGGTTGCCCGGCGAGTTCAGCGTGACGGATGGCTGGAACGAGAGCGACTTCACGCTAGCCGACGTCAACGGCGACGGGTTCAGCGATATCGTCGGCTTCAACTTCGATGGCGTTCAGGTTGCGCTGGGCAGCGCCACCGCGTTCCAAGCGCCAACCCCGTGGATCGACGACAGCCAGGATTGGAGCCAGTGCGCCCCCAGACTGCTCGCCGATGTGAATGGTGACGGGCTGGCCGATATCGTCGGTTTCTCCAGCGACGGCGTAAAAACCGCCATCTCCACCGGCACGGCCTTTGAGTATGTGGGAGAGCTCGACGACTTCAGCACCAGCCAGGGGTGGGCACTCAGCTCGCCGAGAATGCTCCAGGACGCCAATGGCGACCAGAGAATGGACATCATCGGGGTGAACAACGGCACCGTCTCTGTCGCGCTCGGCCAAGACGACGGCACCTTCGCCAAAGCGACCTCCTGGCTCACCGGCTTCGGGATTTCCTCGGATATCTACCAGGTGGCGGACATGAACGGCGACGGAAACGCCGATGTCATCAACGTCAACGCTTCGACCCTGAAGACGACAGTGGCGCTGTCCACTGCCGAGGCATTCACGCTTTCTGGCTGGTCTGGCCAGGGACAATCTGCCCTTTGCCCTGGCGGAGGCGGGCCGGACAACCCGTTGTTCCTCTCCGACGCCAACGGCGATGGCCTGGCGGACTTCATCGCGTTCTGCTCGTCACAGCCGACCGGTACCTATGTCTCAATCTCCACTGGCAACGAGCTGCTTGAGCCCTCGCCGTGGGACTCGACGTTCACCGGGTCGGGCTGGCCGGCTGGTAACCAACGCATGGCCGCGGATCTCAACGGGGATGGCCTGGTGGATCTGGTTGGCGTCACCGCGACCGATGTGATCGCCCACCTCTCCAGCGACCATGATTTCGAGGTTGCAAACTGGGACGAGAGCTCCCTCTCCTGGGGCCTGAACACCGACCCAACTTCCACCCGCTTCATGGTGGATGCCAACGCCGATGGCCTCATGGACATGGTGGGGATCGGTGGTCCCAACGTGAGCGTGAGCACGTCCGCGGGCGACTATCCCGATCTACTGACCGGGGCCGTGCGCTCGGCAGGTGCCACGTACACCGTCACCTATGCGCCGTTGTCCGATTCCGACGCCTATCGAGAGTCCGAGCCTCAGGCCCTTGCCCAGTACCAGAATTTCCCGCCCCTCAGCAGTCTGTCGGGCGCCGCATCCCAGCTCCGATCGGCGGCCCGCCTTGGCGGGAACTACCACGTGGTGAAAGCGATCTCGGTGGACGACAACCCAGCCGTCGGGGACAACGCCTTCCACTATGCCACCACCTTCCTCTATGAGGATGGCCTGATCGATCTCGATGGGCGTGGCTGGCTCGGTTTCGCGCGAGTGACCCAAGACAGCCAGACCGGCGACAGACAGGTGGTTCGGGAGTATCGTCAGGACTTTCCCTACGTTGGCATGCTGGCGCAGGGGCAGCTTCTGGACCAGAGCAATCTCCACTGCGGTGGACCAACTCCCTACACCAGCGCATCGCTCGTTTACGACAAGCAACAGACGGCGACCGCCAGCGATGGCTCAAATGCGGCAGTCTACTTCCCCTACACTTCGGAACGGGTGGCTGGGGCATACGACGACTGCGTCTTGGTCAATCGGGTCGGGACACAGCAGTCCTACGACGACTTCGGCAACTTGGAATCGACGGCACGACTGGGCCTCGTCGACGAACAGGGTGTCGATCTCGACCCGCGGGACAACGTCTACACCCTGACGCAGTACAGCAACGACGCGCCAGCGTGGCGGCTTGGCTACCCGGAGTACCAGAAGGTGTCGGCGTCCTCCAGCCTGACCGACATGGAGACGTTTGTCGACGGCGTTGATCTGTCGCTGCACAGTTGGACCTACGACGACGAGATGAACACGCTGACGCAGGAAGGGTGGGACGACGGCAACAACGACTTCGTCGGCTACGGGTACACGTACAACGACTTTGGCCTCGTCCTCACCCGAACGAGCCCCACCGGCTCAGTCCGTACGACCACCTACGAAACGACCTACAACACCTACCCGAAGAACATCACCCAGACGGTCACGGACTCCACATCCCTGGCCTACAACTATGGCTACGACCCGCGTTTTGGTCGGCAGTCGGTCGCGGTCGATCCGAACAACGTGAGCAAGATCACGTGCTTTGATTCCTTTGGGCGACGGGTAGCTCAGCAGGGCCTCTACCCCGACGCCAGGACAGTGGGCAGCTTTGACCCGGTCTGCGCTTCCGACCTGCTCACAGGGGTGTCGGCCGCCGAAAATGTAGTTACCTTGCGGCAATTGCAGTACGGCTGGCAGGGCGATCTGGCCACCGTGACGGCGGAACTGCTCTCCGACTGGCCGATCGATGCCACCCGCGCGACGTTCGAGGTCCAACGCGCCCAGGATGGGTTGTGGCGAAAGAGCTCCGTTGTCCTGGGAGATGGCGAGGACGCTGTGGTGGCGCGGGAGCTGGCCTACGCCGAGCGGGGGAATGTCGTGCGCTCGGCTCTCCCACACGCCGCGGGAGATGCTCCGAACTACGCCACGACTCACTTTGACGTTGCGGGGCGACCCACGCAGACCGAGACGCCGACGGGGCTCACCGGTGACGAGACCCTCCTCAACACCTACGTCTACACCCCCACCGCTACCGGCGGAACGGCGATCCAGACAACGGCTCCAGGCACCGCCGACGAGATCAAGCTGATCCTGACCTATGGATACGCCGCCAACCGCGCTCGCGTCATGAACAGCGAGACAGTAGGGCTGCCCGGTTCCACGGATTACGTCTATGATCTCCAGGGGCGTGGCTGGTCGCTGACCGCTCCGGCAGGCCAGGATGGCAGCCGTCCACAGTGGACGCGAACCTACGATTCCCTCGGCCGGACAGTCGAGATGACGAGCCCTGGCAGGGGCACTATCACCTGGCAATACGACGGCAATGGCCTGCTCTATTCCAAGAAGCAGGACTCGGGCGACTTTCACTATACCCGTGACCTTCTCGGTCGCCTGCAGGTCACCGTGGGGTCCGATGGTGTTCAGCAGATCCGGACCTGGGATGGACCGGCGGATGTCTTTGGCCAGGGTCGTCTTTCGTCCGGTGAAGTCGCCACCATGGGCAAGAGCAGCCAGGTCGTCAATCACACCGACTACACCTACCATTCGACGGGTCGCGTCGACACCAAAACGCTCACACTGGCCCTCGCGCCGAAGCCCTACGCGGTGGGTTGGAGCTACGACCCTCAAGGCCGAATGATCGATGTCAATCACCCCGATGGCAGCCAGATGACCCGTACCTATGACGGCATGGAGCTCAGCTCGGTGACCCTGGAGGAAGCCTCTGTAGCGTTCTCTGACTACGCGCCCACCGGCTTGCCGAAGACGCTCACCTATGGCAACGGCACCACCCTGACGAGCACCTTCACGGTGGACGGTCAGCTGCTCTCACAGCTCGTCGAGGACCCCGCCGACGACGCCCTGCTGTCACGGCAATATCATTGGGATGGTGCCCAGCGGCTCGCCACTATCGACGACGACGACGGCGGTGAACCGTGGTCCTACACCTACAATGCGAATCGCATGGTCGAGGCGGTCGCGGATGGGGGGCCGTCCTGGGCCGAGCAATACGACGGCGCTGGGAACCTCACCCAGTACGGAGACATCAGCTACGAATACGCTGGCACGTTGGCCGGCAAGGGCGATGGCGACAACGGCTTCACCGCCAAGTACAGCGCCATGGGGAACATGCGTAAGCTCCAGGTAGGCGAAGGCCCGACCTATCGCTTCGGCCACGACGCAACCAACCGAATCATCGCCGCCAAGGCCAATAACAGCCGCGATGGAAGCGCCTACGTCTACGATCACACCGGGCGGATGGTTGCCGCGGTTCTCCCCGACGGCGAGGTGACCGTCAATGTAGCGCCCACCTATAAGGATGTGCGTTTGCACGGCCAGTCCAGCCCGCTGAGGGTGCTGAAGACCTTTGGCCAGGTGCAGGCCCAATGGGGCGCCGCGGCCGGTGACGCATCCCAGTTCTACGTGCACACCGACCATCAGCTCAGCACGCTCCTGACCACCGGCGCAAAGGGCCAGGCCCTGACTCGCCTCGCCTACACGCCCCAGGGCGCGATTCGCGAGGGAGATCCTGGAGCGCTACGATACACCTACACCGGCTTGGAGCGGGATTCCTACACCGGCTTCTACCGGATGGCCAGCCGCCAATATCACCCCGGGATCGCTCGCTTCAATCGCCCTGACGACCAACTGGGCGGCCCAGCCAGCCTTGGGGATTCTGCCAACGACATGGCCTATGTCTTGAACAGCCCGGCCATGTACCTCGACCCTACAGGTCATTCTGGCGTGTCACTGGGGGTTTGCACTGTTGCTGGCACCGCCAGCCTTGCAGCGAGCCTGTATGGCTATATCGGCGACGGCCCATCCGTGAAGTACGGAGGTCTGGCGCTCGCCGGCGTTGGCGGCGGTTGCACCGCATACAGTGTTTGGGAGTGGTATCAGAAGCCTAGGGGCGATGAGGGCGATGCCGGTGAAAACCAGGAGCTGCTCGGATCGCAGCAGAATTTGGACGGCATGAACGGCGACGGCCTCCAAGACGGCGAAGGCGGCGAAGGCGGCGAAGGCGGCGAAGGCGGCGAAGGCGGCGAAGGCGGCGAAGGCGGCGAAGGCGGCGAAAGCGCCGAAAGCGACGCCGACCTGCTCACCGACACCGAAAGCGCCAGCGACAACATATCTGACCTTGACCTCTTTACATACTCAGAGAGCGCGGCGAACGCTGTCGGTGAGGACACGCTTTTCGTCGCCGGAAAGAGCGAAGCGTTCTTTAGTGACAATTCAGAGGTCTTCGTGGACATTGGCGAGGACAGTGCGGAGTTGCTGGCTGAATGACGTTGTAGCGCCACAGCCTCGATCCCTCGCCAACCACCACTCGTCAGCGCCCGCTTTCATCGCGGTCTGTAGCCCAGACGAGAGCACACGCTTTTAGGTTCGCCCAAGGCGGCCTTTTCACCGGTCAGGCACAGTGCCGCGACCAATTTCACCCCAGAAACAGGAGCGACCCAATGGGTTCATCAAACATCAAATTCCACATCAACAACAGCTGTAGCCCGGGCAAGAACATGACCCTTTCTGCCTCGAGTCTGGACAAGGGCCATTGGAACATCAGTCCGCAGACCAGCATCGCAGCGGGTGGTATTGCGTACTGTGAGGCCCACAACGACGGAGGCAAGACCAAAGGTCACCTCGAGTACACGCTCTCGGACAATACGACGGTCTTCACTATCGACTTCGACATTCCCCATTCCGGTGACAACACGGGGTCCGGCACGCTTGGCAGCAACCCCGGCAACCCGAACAACTACATCGTGGAGGAGACCGACTCGACCTACGAGAACACGATCTCCTTCCCGAAGCACGGGATGCCCGACACCTACTGGCTGATCAAGAGCGAATAGCCATGTGTTGCCTGGATGACGGTGACGTCATTCAGGTCGGAGGCCGGTCGCTGGATTTGGCGGCCGGCATGTTCCGTGGATCCTGATAGGCTGTCAAGCCCTCCGCCAAGCACGGGGGCTGCGCGGCAGCGGCGCCGATACAGCCGGTTTCAGCCCTTACACGACAACGACGGTCATGTCGTCCGGCTTCGCTGATCGGTAACGTTGGTGGCTGGGGGCTGACGGCCCTCGGAACGAGAGCTCATCGCGTGGGAAACCTAGGGCACATGCCGTCGCCGAATCAGCAATGCTAGGGCCAGAAGGGCCATTGGCGCAACGGGGGCCTGCCCACTGTCGCAGCCGCAGCGCGCCTCGCCGCACGGCGCATCCCCACCGCTGCAGTCGTTGTCGATCCCATCGCCGCAGACCTCCTCGCCGCCGGGATGGGCACTTGCCTCGCCATCGTTGCAGTCGTCCGCGTTCGCCACCCAACCGTCCGGGACCTCGCAAACACCAACCGGTTCCACGCTTCCATCCCCGAATCCGTCGCGATCGGAGTCCGGCCGGAAATCTTGGGCCGCGTCGTCCACGGTGCCGTTGCAGTCGTTGTCGAGGCCGTCACACACCTCGTCGGCCCCGGGATGCACGGCGGGATTCAGGGGTCCGCACTCGCAGCGGCTCCCAAAGCCATCGCCGTCGGGATCGCGCTGCTCGGGGTTGTTGTTGCCGACGCAGTTGTCGCACCCATCCGCCACGCCGTCGTCGTCGGCATCAACCCCATCGTCGAAGCCCGGGCACAAGTCACACTGGTCTGGCACGCCGTCGCCATCGGTATCCGGTCCGTTGTCGGGACAACTGTCGCAGACGTCGCCTTCGCCGTCGCCGTCCCCGTCGGCCTGATCGGCATTGGCATCGAAAGGACAGTTGTCGCAGCTGTTGGGTTGGGTGTCGCCGTCGGTGTCGATGGCATCGTCGAAGCCCGGACAGCGATCACAGCCATTGGCGACGCCATCTGTGTCGTCGTCGAGGGCGTCGTCGAAACCCGGGCACACATCGCAGGCATCTCCGAACCCGTCGTTGTCCAGATCGATCTGGAACAGATTGACGTCGGTGGGGCAGTTGTCGCACCCATCGGGGGTCAGGTCGAAATCGCCGTCGAGGGCGTCGTCGAACCCGGCGCAGCGGTCGCAGGAATCCGGAACGGCGTCGGCGTCGGCGTCGGCGGCATCGTCGAAGCCGGCACAGCGGTCGCAGCCGTTGGGCACGCCATCGCCGTCACTGTCGAAGGCGTCGTGGAAACCCGGGCACACATCGCAGGAATCCGGAAAGCCGTCGCCGTCGGCGTCGTCGGCATCGTCGGAGCCGGCACAGCGGTCGCAGCCGTTGGGCACGCCATCGCCATCGTCGTCGAGGGCGTCGTCGAAGCCCATACAAAGGTCGTCGGAGTCGCACTGGCCATCGAGATCCGAGTCGTCGTCGGAGTCGATCGGACAGGGGTCGCAACCGTCCGGTACGCCATCCAGATCCGCATCGAACGCGTCGTCCGAGCCGGGGCAGGTGTCGCAGCCGTCGGGAACGGAATCGAGGTCGCCGTCGGGCCCGAGGTCATCGAAGCCGTCGCACACGTCACAACCATCGGGCACCGAATCGGCATCGGCGTCGAAGGCGTCGTCGAATCCCTCGCAGAAGTCGGCGCCATCCAGGACGCCATCCCCGTCGGTATCCGGGTTTTGCGGGTCAGTTTCGCCCGTCACCTCGAGTTCGTCATCCAGCCCGTCGCTGTCGCTGTCCGCCGCTTGCGGGTCGGTGCCCCAGAAAGCCTCCTCGCAATCGGACAGGCCGTCGCCGTCGGCGTTTGCGGGCGCGAGGTCGTCGGCGCCATCGAGTGGGTCGGTGAGCGCGCAGAGCTCGTTCCGGTCGTCGGTGCCGCCGCCGTCGGTGTCCTCGAGTGTTGGGTCGGTGCCGCTGATGCAGACCTCGGCGCCTTCGGAAAGGAGGTCCCCATCGAGGTCGCCGGCGGTGTTCGGATACCAGACCACGGAGTTGGACCCCGGGGAGTCGATCGCCGCGAGCACATCCACGTCTCCGTCGCCCTCGAAGTCCGTGGCGAAGAGGGACTCGGTTCGGAGCGCCTCCGACATCCACTGCATTGGCCCGAAGGTCCCGGCGCCCAGGTTCTCGTACCAGACCAGGTCGTCCACGTGGGAGCCGCACACCACATCGAGGTCTCCGTCGTCATCGAGGTCGGCGGCATAGACGGCAGCCGCCGGGTTCGGCGACAACATCCTCGGAGGGCCGAAGTTTCCGCCTCCCAGGTTCTCGAACCAGTCGACGCCGTCGCCAAGGTAGTAGGGCGCCGCGATCACATCGAGATCGCCATCCCCGTCGAGGTCGGCGATGTGCATCGCGTTGACGCTCTGCACGGAGGCCGAGATAATCCGCTCCGGACCGAAGCTTCCGCCGCCCAGATTCTCGTACCACGCCACGATGCTGTCGTACCGTGAGGCGGTCACGATGTCGGCATCCCCGTCCCCATCGAGGTCGGCCGGGTACGCCGCGATAACGAAGTCTCGGGTGGTGGAGACGATTTGCTCCGGACCAAACGAACCGCCGCCCAGGTTTTCGTGCCATGCGACCGTATCGTCGTCCCTGGATGCGGAGATGACATCGGCATCCCCGTCGCCATCGAGGTCGGCCGCTCGCACCGACGAGGCCCCGTCGGCGGTGGCGGAGATCACCTGGGCCGATCCGAAAGCGCCCGCACCCAGATTCTCGTACCAGGTGATGCGGTTGTCGCCTGCGACGGCCGCCAGCACGTCGGCATCGCCGTCCCCGTCCAGATCCGTGGCGAAGACCGACAGCGCGGTGTTGGCCGAGGCCGTGATGACATTGTCGGGACCGAAGTTTCCGCCGCCCAGGTTCTCGAACCAGAGGATGGAGTCATCGATGCCCGTGGCCGCGAGCACGTCCGGATCTCCGTCCCCATCCAAGTCGGTTGCGAACACATCGGCGGGGGAACCCACGTTGGTCTGGATTTCGGTTTCTGCCCAGGCCGCGCAGTCGCGCTCGTCGATCAGCGGATCCGTCAGGGTCACCCAGACCTCGGCCCCGTCCGACACCTCGTCGTCATCGGAGTCGGAATCGTTCGGATTCGTCGACCAGATCGCCTCGTCGTCATCCGAGAGGCCGTCACCGTCGGCGTCCTGGGCGATTCCCACCGAGGGAAACCAGAGCGCGGCTGCGAGGACCACCACCAGGCGCCTCATGGCGTGCTCGCGATGGCTGGCGCGTACCAGATCACCACGGTGCTGGCGATCTCGGGCACCAGGGGCAGGGACACACTGAAGGTGACGGGGTCCCACGTCAGATCCGCGGCGACATAGGCCACCACGGTCCCATCCGGGGCCGTCACCGTGGCCGCCAGCGAGGACGGGTCGACGGCATATGGGAGTTCGAAGCTCTCCGATGGGGCCGCCCCATAGCCTTCGGCGATCTCGTCGAGGATGGGGCTGTAGTCCGCATCACAGATGGAACCGACAACACCGCCGAGGGCGTTGGTCAGCTCGATGTAGCGGAGCCCTGGCGTCGCCGCGCCGGGGCAGGGCAACGCTGGCGACACGATTGAGTGGAACGAGACCACCGGGCCGTTCTTGAGGACGTTCGCCCAATCGATGAACTCCTGCACGGTCAACCGGTAGCTCTGGTCCTCCTCGTCCGACAGCACGACCATCGCCAGATCGGCGCTCTCGCGAATGAACCCCTCGTTGTGGCTGCCGGGCCCCGATAGCGACACGGCGGCGGTGGCCGCGTCTAGTCCCTGCTCCGTCGCGCTGCCGGTGGTTCCGAGCACGAACATCATCGCCATCGTCGGGATCGGGTCGGGAGTGTTCTGGTCGACCCACTTCAGTCCGCCAACGTCGACCAAGCGACCGGACTGCATAAAATCGGTCATGTCGGTGGTGACCACACCGATCTGGAAGTCCGTGCCGCGCTCGAGGAACGGCTGGACGAGGTTGGAGGCGCTGGCAGCCAGGGCGTTCTGTTCCTCGAACATCGAACAGCTGTTGTCGACGATGAACAGGATGTCCACCAATCCGGAGACGGTCGCGTCCAGCGCGCAGCTGCCGACGCCGTCCACGTCGACATCGACGTAGCCGTCGCAGTTCTGGTCCAGGCCGTCGCATTCGTCGATGGCGCCAGGAGATACCCGCGGGTCGCCGTCGTCGCAGTCCAGACACCAGGGCCATCCGTCCTCGTCGGCATCCTTGCCTTGATCCTCATCATTTCCGTCGTCGCAGTCGCGCCCTCCGCTCGCCAGGCTGGGCTCGCCATCGCCATCGAGGTCGACCCCGTCGACGCCGTCGCAGTTCTGGTCGATGTCGTCGCCGAGGAGGTCTTCGGCTGCGGGCGAGCGGTCGGCATCGTTGTCGTCGCAGTCGTCGTTGGCGGTCACGCCATCGCCATCGGCGTCTTCGAGGCACTCGCCGCTCTGGACTGCGACGAACCCTTCCTCACACCCGGTCTTGCATCCCGAAGCGACGAAGAAGGAGACAGCGAAGAATACGGATCGGGATAGACTCACAGGCGACCCCCATGGGTGAGGACCGACGTAATAACAGCGCTTCACGACGAGGTCAGCGAGGTGCGAATGCGGGCAACCCAACGGCTCGATAGCGACCGCCTGCGAACCTGCCTGCGGGATGGGCCCGCGGACACAGCGGCCATCGCTGCAGTGCTCCTCGGCGGCCTCAACCCATCGATGCGAACACAGTAGCCCGAGCACGACGCATGGCACGTACTCGCTGCGAATGAAGGGTATTTCGGTCGTGTTGTGGGATCTGTGAAAGATGGCAGATCGGGGGGTCGGTCATAGGCCAGAGACATGGGTGCCTCACGGCGCCGATTGTCCATGAAGTCAAAGCTACTGAGGTTCACTATGTTCTATTCTTCTCCGCGTCTCTGGCGTTCGAGCCCGTGCAAATCTCTTCCCTGTCTGGGGTTAGGAGCCGCCCTTCTGCTGGCTGTTGCCGCCCCGGCCCAGGCCCAGACTGCCATCTCCTGGCAGGCTACTGTGGGCACATCTGACGTCGAGTACGCGACGGGGAGCGCCCCCACCGCCGACGGTGGTTTCATCACTGGCGGCAAGGCCTTCTACCCACTCATTTCGGCTGATCGCGAGTACTGGATCGGCAAGCTCGATGCGAGTCACGCCATCCAATGGCAGAAGACCTACGGCGGTTTTGGTCTGGACCAGATGAGCGACGTCATCCCCGTCTCCACCGGTGGATACCTCCTGGTGGGAACCTCTGCGTCCAACGCCGGCAAGGACAAGACCGAGAACAGCCTCGGCGGCAACGACTTCTGGCTCGTCCGGGTCGACGACCTCGGGAATGTAATTTGGGACGAGACAATCGGTGGCAGCGGCGCCGATATGCTGGCCGCGGTCGGCGAAGCCCCGGATGGTTCGATCTACCTGGCGGGCACCTCCAGCTCGGGCCTCGGTGGCGACAAGTGGGAGCCGTCCCTGGGCGGCACCGACATCTGGCTCATGAAGGTGAGCTCCGATGGCAGCCACATCCTTTGGCAGCGAACCCTCGGTGGAGCATCCAACGATGGGACTTTCAGAGACGCGATGACTGTCACCGACGATGGTGGTGTCGTGCTCGCGGGGCACTCGGCGTCGGGAATCGGCGGGGAAAAGAGCGAGCCCAGCCAAGGGGGCAATGACTACTGGGTGGTCAAGTTCACTGCCGCTGGAGTGGTCGAGTGGGACCGCACACTCGGCGGAACTGGATCGGATATCGCGACTGGAATTGTGCAGGACCGAAGTGGCAATTACCTGGTGACGGGCATGTCGACCTCCGGAGCCACCGGAGACAAGACCTCAGCGGCGTTCGGAGGGGAGGACATCTGGGCACTCAAGCTGGGTTCCCAGGGAACGGTGATCTGGCAGACTGTCCTCGGCAGAAACGGCACAGACGTCCCCACCGGCGTCGTCCAGACCCTCGACGACGGGTACGCCATCGGGTCCTACTCCAACTCGCCGGGCGTCGGGCCCAATCCCGGCAACAAGTGGCATCCCACCCACGGCCTCTACGACTACTGGCTGGTCAAGCTCGACACCGCTGGCCAGATCCAGTGGCAGACAGATCGCGGCGGCACAGGTGATGACAGGGCGTACTCGCTGCACGAGCTGTCCGATGGCACGCTGGTGATGGGGGGCTACTCCGACTCCGGAGCGCAGTTCGACAAGGCGGTGGCGTCCCAGGACTACGACGGCTGGCTCCTCGCCCTCGATTATCCAACCCCGGGCTTGTCGGCGTTTCACTTCGAGGATCCATACGGCAATGTGGAAACCGAGTTTCCCTGTGGCAACCTGGATATCTTCCTCGACGGATCGGCGTCGCAGAACGAGGCGGCGTACTACATCGACGCCTGGCGCCGTCCCATTGGCAGCCTTGTTCCCTTTAGCTGGGCTGCTGGGCTAGGGTGGAACGTCGGCACAGTGGAGCTGATCAATCTCACCGAGGCCTTCGATGCGGTTTCCTTCAGCTTCGACCCTGGCTATGAGTACCAGATCAAGGTGGCGGTGCAGAACCTCCCGAGCTTTGGCTGGGTCGAGAACACCGAGGTATTCACCGTGCCAGAGATCCAGTTCGTCTGTGCCGAGCCCGAGCCTCGGCGTGAGTAGCGGAGGCTCCGCGAGACCCATGACACGCTTCGCAACCTCCGCGGCGTTTCGAGATCGTGGAGGAGTCGATCTCCTGAGTCAGCGCTTCAGGTACGGCCTGGCGATCTCGTGGGCCTTGCGTAGATTGCGCAGGTGGAACGTCCACTCCAGCTAGAGCAACTCGATGTAGACGACCCCAGAGGCGCCGTCTCCGCCGGCGACGCGCATGGAGTCGACGCCGAAGTCGAGGCTTCCGCCGCCACCACCGCCGCCGTATCCGTCTCCACCGACGCCGCTGTACGCACGGCCTCCCTGCTGACCACTCGGGCCGGCGCCGTCGATCAGAACGCCGCCACCGCCGCCACCGCCGGCATGGGAGCCGGTCCCTCCGACGCCGCCTGTACCGGCCGTGAGCGCACTCCTCGTGAACGGCGTAAGCAGGGGACCGTAGTCACCCAAACCATTACCCCCTTGATAGCTACACGCTCCGCCGTTGGCTCCGTTGGTCCCCCCGTCCCCACCGGGTGACCCGCCATTGCACGAGCCGCCGCCGCCGCTGCCGCCATCGCCGCCGGGTCCGTTGATCACAACGGGCGCGACGCCGCCCGTCGCGACAGTGGCGGCGAAGCTGGAGTCACCACCGTTGGTATTGCCAACAATATCGTTGCACCCGTCACAATCCAGCGCGCCGAAGCCGCCCGCACCGACGACCACCGCGATCAACTCCCCGGGAGTTACGGGGATGGTCGCCATGACCACGCTCCCGGACCCGGCACCGCCCTGGTGGCCGTTTGCACCCCCGCCGCCGCCGCCGACGACCAGGGCCCTGATGCTGGCCACGCCGGCGGGAACGATGTAGTTCTGATCCGCCGTGAAGATCTCGAAGGACTGCGCGAGGTTGTTGATGTTCAAGTCCACCGTCGCGACGTTGGAGGTCGCCCCGGACACGTCATCGATGGTGTAGGTGTAGCTGTCGGCCACAGCGGGCCCGTTGTCGTGGGTGTACTCGATGCTGCCGTCGACGTTCACGACCAGGGTCCCATCGGTGGGCTGGTTGACCACGGCGATGCTGGTCAGGTCGAGCCCGTCGTCGGGATCGGTGTCGTTGGTGGAGACGTAGGTGGTGACCACGCCGCCGGGGACCACACCGTCGAGGTCGTCGATGGCGGTGGGCGCGTCATTGACCGGATTGATGGTCAGGGTGACGCTGGCCTGGTTGGAGGCGGCTCCGGTGTTGTCATCGATGGTGTAGGTGAAGCCGTCGTTGATGGTCTCGGAGTCGTCGTGGGTGTAGTCCACGGTGCCGTCGTTGTTGACCACGACCGCGCCGTTGAGCGGGGAGTTGGTGATCTGGATCGACGCCAGGTTCAGCCCGTCGTCGGCGTCGGTGTCGTTGAGCGCCAGGTCGAGGATGCCGATGGCCCCCTCATCGACGTTGAAGGCGTCATCGAAGGCTTCGGGCCGGTCGTTCACCGGGTTGACGGTGATGGCGATGGTCGCGATGTTGGAGGTCTGCCCGTCCAGATCGGCGATGGTGTATGTGAAGCTGTCGGTGGGCTCTTCGCCGCCGTCGTGGCTGTAGCCCATGTTTCCGTCGGGGCGGGCCGTGACGGTGCCGTATAGCGGCTCGTCGACGACGGTGAGCGTGCCGACGTCGATGTTGTCGTCCGGGTCGGTGTCGTTGTTCAGCGGCTCCATCCGAGCCATCTGCTCCCCTTCGTCTACGGTGAAGGCGTCATCGACGGCGGTCGGTGCGGTGGTGGGGATGTCGGTGTCGGTGTCGGCATCCGCGTCGGCATCGGTGTCGGTGTCGGCGTCTCCGCCGACCACGTCGGTGTCGCCGGGCTTGGGATCGGTCCCCTGACACGCCGCGAGCAGGAGTAGGAGTAGGAATACGAGATCGAGACTGCGCTTCATGACGCCTCCAGGTCCATGTCATTGTAGTGAACCTCGGCGCTGTTGCACGAAATCGATCGGCGCTCAGACCTCCGAGCGAACCGACGACGGCGCTCCGAGCGCACGCAGCTTGTTGAGATGGCGCACCCGACTGTCCGGTCGTTTCGCTCGCAGATGCACTCCGAAGATCGCCTTGTACCTTGAAAACACGATCGCGTCGCTGATCCAGATCGACGCGCCCAACCGTCACAGGCTCCGGTTGTGCCCATCGAAACTTCACTTCAAGTGACGCACTGCGTGCGCCACGCCTGAAATTATTCCGACATGTCCGCTGCACAAGCACCGTAGAAACTGCGTTCCTACGGTACGTTGTGGTCGACCATGCTCGGAATCGACGCGCCCAATCGTCGCAGGCTCCGGTTGTGCCCATCGAAACTTCACTTTAAGTGACACGCTTGCGCGCGCCACATCAGAAATGATTCCGACATGTCCGCTGCACAAGTACCGTAGAAACTGCGTTCCTACGGTACGTTGTGGTCGACCATGCTCGGAATCGTCACATCCCCGCGATCTCGCAAGGCCTTCTCATACTCTGGCCAGCGCAGAAAGCCGCTCGTCAAGCCCCTGGCCGATTCATGCACCACAGCCACCTTCCGTGAGCTAGTTGAGGAGCGGATCGTCGGCGAATCCCACCCAGGTGCGCAGCTCACGCTTCGGGCGAGAGACCAAGACCCAGAGCGGAGTCATTCCGGCGGTCCAAAGCCCACTCACGGCGATGTAGGGGATCGCAAACACAACCGCCAAGAACAGCGGAACGAACGGGCTGTCGAACTGGTTGATCGTCCAGAAATAGAGCCAGAAGAGCGCCATGTGTGTGGCGACGTAGCCGAACAGAAGCGCCGCGAGTGGCCAACGACACTCGGCGCCAATCTGTGCGCCATTGCCGGCGGCGCCGGTCAGCCGACCGTCGAGCGTCGCGGCGTACAGCCCGAGGTAGAAGGTCGATCCGGCGGCAACTGCGATCAGGCTGGCCGCACCCACCACCATTGCCCCGACAATTGCCTCCGCGGATCCGGTCGAATCGATCTTTGGACCGGTGCAGCAGGACAGCACGCAGAGCGGCACGGTGAACGTGAAGAAGAACATCACCCAATACGCCGACAGATAGGTCAGGCGACGCGCCCCCGGACCAATGGTGGCGAACAAAGCCACATAGTCTCTATCGGCAGTGTGCAGGAAGCCGACCAGCGACGTCTGCATGCCAGCGGTTACAAACGGTCGCAGCACCAGCCCACCATGTAGAGGAAGGCGGCCAGGACGACGAGGGGATGCGAGGGATCGTTCTCGGTCTCCGCAGGGAAGAAGGCCACCGCCGCTGCGAAGCACATCAGGGGAACCGAGGAAACGGTCCAGTGCAGGAGTGCGCCGCCAAAGATGATGCCAGGGGCCTCCATCGCGAAGCGGGCGGAGTACCTGGCGAAGTTGGAGATGCGGTACGACTCCGCACCGCCGATCGCGCCCGAGAAGTTGACGCGACCGGTCATGGTCGCCAGCCGGCCCGCCGCGTCGTAGGTCCGCGTCAGGATCTCTCCGTTCCGATTCGTCTTCGTGAGCTCCCGGCCCGCGTCGTCGTAGCTGTACAACACTGTCCGACCGAGCTTGTCGGTGTAGGAGATCAAACGCTCCAGCTCGTCGAACTCGAAGCTCATGATCTGCCCGTGCGGATCGATGATCGCCGTCTGCTCGCCGTTGGCGTCGTATTCGAAGCTCCGGGTTCCCGGCCCGGTCGGATACTGCGCCGTCACGTCGAGGATCTGACCGCGCCGGGACATGTTCACGTCCACCACATCGGGAGCGCCTTCGAAGTCCGGCAGTGTCACCAGGTCGATCATGTCGTTGGCATCGTAGCTGAACTGCACGACCTGCCCGGTCCCATTCTCCATCGTCGCCATCTGGCCACTCGCTGTGTACGTCGCCCGCCGCTTCAGCGAGCCGTCCCCGCGGTAGATCTCGAACGGGAGATCTTCGGCGTTGAACAACGTCGACTCCACGATCTCCCCGCCCTCGTAGGACGCGGCCACCTGGCTGTTCGGGCCGTACTCCCACTCCCGGAAGACCCCCGCGACATCGGTGTGGGTCTCGACCCGCCCGTCACCATCGTAGGTCCAGGACTCGGTCGCCCCGGTCGGCACCGTGCGGCTCTCTAGCAGATACTCGGCGTTGTAGGCCGTCATCGTCACATAGGACTGGGGCGCGCCCTCGCCATCCACGAAGTCCTGCACCACGGAAACCACCAGCCCGTCAGCATCGAACAGCGTCGTCGTCGTCAAGCCAGGATCGGGGCCGACAACCACGGCCTCATAGTTCAGCACATCGGAGTTCTCGTTGATGGACACCCCACCGCCATCCACGGACTGCTCGAGCCGCCCATCCGGCCCATAAGTGAGCGCCATCGACGACCCCTCACCGAGGATGTTGTAGTCCTCCACCCGGTGCTCGCCGTCGTAGTGGAACTCCACCACCTCGCCCTCGCCGTCGATGGCCTGCACCAGGTCCCCAGCGCCGTCGTAGACGTACTGCAGATCGGCCCCATCCGGCAGCATCATCGTCGCGATCCGTCCGTCGCCGTCCCGGACGAAGGTCACACCAGAGCCGACGTCGGGGAAGATCCCATCTTCGGTGAACCGCGTCGTGTTCTCCTCCGCCGCGATGACTAGGGTTCGTTTCGGGATTTCTCCTCTCCATCCTGGTCTTCTCGAACCGAGACCTAGCCTCGCACCCACCCCGCGAAGCGGGTGCGGTGCGACCGGGGCGTGGCGCGCAGCGCCTCCCCGGCCCTACCCGGGTCCGACCTCGCCCTCGACGCAGTCGCTCAAAGCGCCGGAGCGCCCATCACGCTCATCACCCGGTCCGACGGTCCGACCTGGTCTGGGAACTTTCTACGCTCGGGCGTCGATGCCCGATTGAACGGTTCTATAGCCTTTCTTCAAAGGAGGTCGGACCGTCGGACCGCCTCAAATAGGATGGGTACGAGGCCCGCTATTCCGGTCCGACCTCTCGCCGCAGAACGGACCGGGGTCGGACCGGCCGCTACGCGCCCCCCTTCCTCCAGGTGCGGATGCGCTCGCCCTTCTTCCGGCGGCGCGGTCCCCGGACGTACCCCAGCTGGGTCAGGAGCGTGGAGACTCGCATCTCGGCGTTCCGGCGCAGGGTCGATCCGACCGACAGCCCAATACCCTCGGTGAGGGCCTGATGCGTGCTGAACTCCGTCGGCGCGTCCTCCTCCAGCCACGCCACCAGCGGGGCGAGCCAAGCGTCGCAGATCTGGAAGCGCTCCCGGTGCGCGTTGAGCTCGGCCTCGAACGCCGGCGT
>PJEL010000730.1_pt1 | contig 37245 bp, 59 predicted proteins | sample 1853271 | NCBI WGS metagenome assembly PJEL01 (sample SAMN08108733, study PRJNA415343) | Invertebrate metagenome, whole genome shotgun sequencing project. | host: Globobulimina | place: Sweden: Gullmar Fjord | collected 2015-08
AAACTACATAAAGACGCGGGAAGAATGTTTGAATTTCTTAAAATGGAACCGATAGAAACCTACTATTCGAAATGGATTGGTGAGTGATATGGTAGCAACAGCAATAATTGGTGGCGCAATTGTCGGCGGTGGCGCAAGCATTATAGCGGGAGGCTCCGCAGCCGGGGCTCAAAGGGATGCAGCGGAAACCGCAGCCGAAACTCAAACAAACGCGTTAGCCGCGCAGGGAGTATTAAACGAGCCGTACCGAATGGGCGGCATAGTTGGGCAAAATGAGCTTTTGAGCCAATTAGGGCTTGTCGGAGATCCTGAAGCTGAAGGATTCGGCGCTTTAATGGAACCATTCGACCCCAGCGGCATTGAAATGGACCCTGGCTATGAATTCCGAAGGGATGAGGGCACGGACGCTGTGGCGCGAACCTATGCAGGCGCCGGTAAGTTCTTATCTGGCGCAGCCCTCAAGGGCATCAATAGATACGGTCAAAATTTTGCGAGCAATGAGTATCAAAACGCCTACAATAATGCTTTCAATAGGTACCAAACAAACCGCGCAAATCAATTAAATCCATTACAGTTTCTGACAACAACAGGACAAGCAGCGGCGGCAGGGCAGGCGGCAAATGTTGGGAACACCGCAACCAATATTGCCAATCTTCAAACGGGGGTGGGCAATGTTAATGCGGCAAATGCTATCAACACCGGGAACGCGATCGGGAACGCGGCTAGCAGCATTGGTAATTATGCGGTATACAATTCGATGATGCCGGGGGTAACTAACGTTTCAAATTATGCTAGTTCGGGCGGCTTCGGCACTCCTACATTTTAGAGGAAATAAAATGGCACTTGATCCAAGCATTATTTTAGCCAGTCGGCATTATAAAATGAACGATCCCGCTGACGTTCAGGCAAAAGTTCAGACCATTACGGCCAATAAAATGGCTATTCAAGGCGCACGCGAGGCTAAGAAATCCAAGAATTTAATGGCGCAAGCCTACAAAAACTCGTTTGATCCTACTACGCAAAGGCTTGACCGAAACAAGCTTGTTTCGTCTTTGGCGTCATCTGGACAGGGCGCGGAAATCGCTGATATTCGAAAGTCTTTTGCTGATATTGACCGCGCGGAATCGTTGGCTAAAAAAGCAGAGATCGATCAACAGTATGAACAACTGCAGATTTCCATGCAGGATATTGCGAGCGTCAATAATCCAGCTCTAGCTGTTCAGAAAATAACTAAAGCCATGCAAGACGGAAGCTTGGACCAAAACGAAGGCAAACAGTTAATTGCAGCTATTCAGGCCAACCCTCAAGCATTGGAGGGCATCAAACGCGGCCTTCTTCAAAAGGGCATGACTGCCAAGCAACAACTTGACGCCCAGCGCAGTGAAATCGATCAGGATATTAAGAGAATTCAGCTTGAGTCGGCTGGTATCAACTTGGGGAACCTGAAGAAGGGCCAGTTTAATTATCAAAAGACAGACGCCGGACTTGTGCCAACGCCTAAATTCGGGCTTCCAGAAGGTGCGGAAACAGGCACGCCGCTTGAAGGAACCGGCGCACCAGGCATGACCGAAACAGAATTAAGCGTTGGCGATCCTGAAAGCGGGAGCATCTTGGGTGCCACTGGTCTATCAATGCCGGGGTTTTTGGCTATCACCGGCCAAGCTTCCAAGCTGCCGCGCGACAAAGTAACCCGTAACAAAGCATTTAGGCAGGCGGAAGCTTTTGCCAAGGCACAGAACGTTGATATTTCAACGCTTGCTAGTCAGTATGATGCATACAATAAAACGCTTCAGTCAAACATCATGCGGAACAACCAGACGAATATTCTCGAACAGGAGATTTCTGCAACGATCGATACATTCAAGCCGATTGCTGACGAGGCCGGAATGGGTAACCTCAAGGTTGGGAACGTTGTAAATCTGTTTGCTGGCAAGCAATTTAACGACCCGGTTGTGCAGAAATACAGCCAGCAAATTCTAATGCTACGCTCTGAGCTTGCGGGCATGAACGCCGCCGCCAGAGGTAATATTGATCAAACAGGTAATGTGAAGACAGATCAGTCTGACATGCACGATGCCGAAGGCGTGATATTGAACGGGATAAATTCTGGCGGCCTGGAAGGTCTTCGCGAAGCTGTAGAGCAGACAACCGAGAAAAACAGCCAAGTCCTAAAAAATAACATTGATGCTTCTCGTAGGGCAATATGGGCATTATTTGGCGTTGGCGGGCAGTATCAGAACAAATATAAAGAAGAACAAGCCGAAGAACAGTCTGATAACGAAGTTGACAGCGATAATCCGCTATTGAGGTGATAAATGGCTGATCTTGCCACAATCCTGAAAGACCCTAATTATATCAACGCGAATGCGGCCACGAAAGCGGCTATTTTCGAGAAGTATTCGGCTGTTGATACAAATTACACAGGCGCGAATGCGGCCACGCAATCCGCCATAAGGCAGAAGTTTGGCATTGAAGACGTGCAAGCCGCGCCGGAACCAGAGGCTGAGGAACCTATGGGGCTTATGGAAATGGCCGGTTCTGCCGTTAAAAATATCCCTTCAAGCGCTGGTGAGTTGGTAAAAGGCGTTTATCAGGCTGTGAGGCATCCGGTCGATACGGGCGGAGGTTTGTTAAAGGCTGGATATGGTGCGGCCATTGGTGCCATGAAAAAGGCGGTCGGTGAAAGAGGATTTGCGACAACTGAACGAATTTTAGATGCTGTCTATAAACCGCTTGTCGGTGAGAACGCCACACAGCAAGTAATCGATGCCGCTAATGCGGTTGGAGGTCTGTATAAGGAACGGTATGGATCGGCTGAAGGCTTAAAGCGCACCATTGCAGAAGACCCGGTTGGCGTGATGGCTGATCTGTCTGTATTTCTTCAGGGTGCGAAGGTTCCGCAACTTGCCAAAGCCACCAATCCAGTAAACGCTTTAACACAAGCGGCAAAACTTCCTGGCGTCAATGCGTTGGTGAAAGCTCCAGGCAAGGCTGTGGAGGGCTTGAAAAGCTATGGTCGCAAGGTGATTGATCCTCGAAGCGCTGCATTGATGGAATCCGCACAGGGCCGCGCACCTCAGATTGTTAAAGAGTTGCGCGGTAAAACTGAAATAGTGCCGGGTGTTGTTCCTACAGCTGGCGAGGCGGCGGTAAAAGCACAGGTGCCTACATTTGCATCTTATGCTGAGAAAGCCAAGACTGGCACACGGCAGGCCTATGCTCGGTCGAAGTCAAACAAAGCCGCCGTTGAGGCAAGTATCGCAAAGGTGGCAGGCACTGAGGAAAAGCTTTCTAAAGCGCAACAGCTACGCTCAACACTTGGCACCAAAGAGTATGAAAAAGCCTTCTCTGCAAAACCGCTGAAGGCTGACGTTGAGCTAAATACAATCCTTGACAGGCCGCTGTCAAAGAAAGCGCTAGTGCGTGCTGAAGACCTCGCAAAAAACGCTGATATTAGTGTTAAGGTTGGCGAAAAATACACCGTTGAAGGGCTCCATTATATGAAGCTTGCAATGGATGATTTGGTTAAAGACCCAAAAACGTTTGGCATCGGAACCACCGAGCAAGCCCAAGTTGGCCGCACTCGTAAAGCGTTGGTTAGCTGGCTTGAAGACAAGGTGCCTGAATATAAGGTAGCGCGCGAAGGATATGCGGAACGGTCTATCCCTATCAACCGCATGCAGATCGGAAAAGAGCTTGAAAAGGCCCTTACCACATCGCTAAACACTGGCCAGGATTTGCGGTCAACCTTGTTTGCCAATGCAATCCGCGAGGCACCAAAGACACTAAAAAAAGCAACCGGAAACACGCGATACAAATCACTCGATCAGGTTTTAACCCCTGCTGAAATGAAGATTGTAAACGGTGTCAAGAAAGAGCTTGTGCGCTCGGATGAATATAAAAAAATGCTGTCGGCGGCAAAGGGTAGAGCACCAGACCCAAGGGCGGCGGCTTCTAGTCTTGGTGGCGCTCATGCTATCCCGCACCTTCTCAGCCGGGTAACGTCAATTGCAAACTTTGCCATCAGCCGGTTGCAGGGAAAGATGGACCCAAAACTGGCGCGCCTGGCAGCGATTGAAATTATGTTCCCAAAGGCCACGGCCAAGACGCTGGAAAAGGCATTACGGGCCGAAGCTTTGCGGCTGGCGAAACAGAAGAAACCTAACGCTCTTACTTCAGATAAAGTGCTTGCCGCCGGGGTTATCGGAAACGCAATGGCGCAAGAGTAATGGGCGACCTATCCCCCAACCTATCCCGGTATGAAATGGCCTGCGAGTGCGGGTGCGGCTTTGATACGGTCGATATAGAGCTTGTTGTGGTGCTGCAGGGCCTTTGCGACTTTCTGTTTGGCGACATGGGCTGGAAGCCTGTCTTAATCATCACCGGGCCTAATAGGTGCCGTATGCATAACTCAAAAACGCCGGGCGCATCACCGAATAGCCAGCATGTTTATGCTCGGGCGGCTGATTTTAAAATAAAAGTTCACGGCGAATTTGTGGACCCGAAGCGGATTTATAACTATCTGCACGCGCTATATCCTAACCAGTACGGTATTGGCCTATACAATAATAGGGTGCATATTGATACGAGAACTGGACCGCCCGCTAGGTGGGAAGGTTGATTTTGTTGCTAAGTGCGGTACTATAGCAACTTGAAAGGGAATATCATGGAAGAATTTCTATCAAAACTGCCGGAATATCTTGCAATTGCAGCCAGCGTTGTCGGCGCTGCGGCTTACCTCGCCACTCTCACGCCCAATAAATCTGATGACAGAATTGTTCAGATTATTTTGGACGTTATTAACTTTCTCGGTGCTAACTTTGGCAACGCAAAGAACGACCGGCAAGAGGTCGGAACAGGCGGCGACAACCCACCCAAAACCCCACCTGGCGGCGGCGGTTAATGGGAATATTCTCAGCATTGGGGGCACTTGGCAAAATAGCCGGTGCCTTCAAGGCGTTTATGGGGTGGTTGCGTGAAGGTCGTTTAATTGAAGCTGGAAGAGATAAAGAGCGAGCCACAATAGCAAGTGAACAGGAGGTTATCAGTGAAAAAAGCAGGAAAGCCCGCGCTGCTGTTCGCAATGGTGACGATGCTAGGCGCTTGCGGCGCGAACGGTTCGAAAACCGTAATCGTGAGTGACTTTTGCAAGAGAGTTTCACCCCCTCCTGAAAATGAACAAATACTAGATCAGTTAGACAAGGTTGATGATCCTTGGCAAACTTGGTATGGTCAATTAGAAGCTGATGGGGTAGCTAGTTGCCCTGAATGGTCACAGTAAGGAAAAGAAAAATGGTTAGCACAGGCGGGAAAAACCCAACAAAAAAGAAGCCAGTTAAAAAAGCCACCAAAAAGAAAGCCACGAAAAAGTGACCTATTCTGATGTAACAGAGTTTATTGCTGGATACGGTGACTATGCACCAATCGCATTGGTTATTCTGTGCCTTGTGCTTTTGTTTGGTATTGACCGGCCAACGGTAAACAAGCCAAATACATGGCACATGGCATTGCTTATTATCCTCGCGTTCTCGGCCATCAATGCTTTTATGATGCCGGTCTATTCCTATTTTATGAGCGTCGATCGCCTAACTGAAATGGGCGGCGATGTTGAGCACCAACAGACCGCAGCCTATCACGCTTGGATGATGGGTTATGCATATGTGCGTTCATGGTTTGCCGGGCTTGAGCTTCTATCTGCGATGCTCATTATAATGTTTTCAAGGCGCGGGCAATGGGCTATGGCCCTAGTATTCGCGGCGGCTATATTCGCTAATACAATGACCGTTGCAGATATTTTGGCAACTCGCGTGCAAGTATATGAATTGTCAATTTTAGGTTTCAATGTACTAAGCCTGACAGATAGCGTATATTCCAACTATCAAGAATGGATATTTTATATAAACGTATCGCAAATAGCTGCTCTTTTGGGGGCCTTCGGTGGATGGTCAAGACGAAATATCACTAATAACGCAAGCGCAATTGTGGCTATGGGTAGGGCTGATACTGGATTTGCTGGGGTGCGTAATATTATTGATCTGGTACGCAGTCACCGGTTTGATAAAAGAATGGCGCAGTAATCGTGCTGAACAAGACCGCATTCGGGCTGATAAGCCTAGCGATGACAGGGACGATAGTCTCAGGTAGCGAAATCATCAAAAACCTAAACGAAAACGCCCCGGCATATGGCTTGCTCGGGGCTTGGGCTATTGGTGGCCTTACGGTATTCAGCCTTGCGGTTTTTGGGATATGGAAAGCTCTTAGAGACAAAAAGGCAGACGCGGCCTTAGAGCGTCATTATGAATTGCAGCGCCAGGAAGAAGAACGCCACAACCGAGCGAAAGAAAAACGGCGCGCAAAATAATCAGCCATACGGGTAATCAAACCCCGAAATAAACTCCCCTAGCTTATCCAAGAGCCATTTAATCATCGACATACACCTCTGACTTCACAAAAAACCATGCGATAAAACCGATTACAACAACAGCTGACATGATATTTCCCATTCATCTTTAGCGAATTTCACCAAATCTATACCATAAACCTCTAAGAATTTAGCCTCAGAGCCAACATTCTTTCCGTGCACGCCGTCTTGCCCTTGGTGATGATCATAACACAGTGGTGCTACCCATTCGTGATCTCGGCGGCATCTTTTGGTTTTCTCGCTCATAATATGGTGAATTGCTGGCGGTCTGCCGCACACTAGGCACCCCATATCCCTTAATCTGTCATGGTGGTACTGCTCGGACTTGTTTGGGTCACTGGTGGCGCTTCGTTTGTGATTGTGGGTATAATCTTTATTTAGGTTTTCGTATGCCACGATTTATTTTTTATATTTTTTATAGTCTTTTGAAAATGCGACAGCTTCGTCCTTGGAATCAAAAACAATGTATTCTTTTTTGGACAAGGCGTGGTCCCACACGTCATCGGCGCCCAGGCGCTTTAGAATTCCGTCTTCTTCAATCACAGTGGGAAAGACGACATATTCACCAACACCATTTGAAAAGCTATAAAGCCAAGTCATGGTGTGGGTCGAAAAAGTACCGTTTTCATTGTCTAGTTTTTTCTTGGGGTTCAGAATTCTTTTGACAAAATTAAGGGTTTTGTTTGCATTCAAAACACCAGTCACTTCCTCCCTGCTCATTTCTTTTTTCATTAGTCTTCCTATTCAATGTTTGATTTTACATACCACACATTACACCTTGCAGGGCCAGTGCGTCTATCTTGAATTTTCAGTCACGATCTTTCGTTTCTTATTTATCTTCTGGCTGGTCGAGAGGCACAATCCTCGGCATCCCAGTTATTTTAGGAGGTCCGGAATGCACAGGCCACTCTGGTACTGATATTTTGACAGTGTTCCCGTCGCGCTCAAATTTTCCACATAGCGTTCCACCGGGCAACAGAAGTTCAATAGGTACGGGAAAGAATTCCGACAGTATACCAACCTCTTTAAGCCCGCGCTTGGTCAGCTCTATAGAATGAGCCTTACCCGGAACCCGCGTGATTAAGCCCTGTTCATCAAGAGCCCAGATCATTTTAGCAATGTGCGAGGTTGATTTTACCAGCATGCTCGTGGCTAATCCTTGCAACGTTTGGCACCGGCCCTCGGTTTCTATTTGCTGGTGAAGGACCTTTAAAAGCTTTCGCTGTGTAGGAGTCATTATACGCCCTCATATCCAAAATCATTAGGGTCAATGCGTGGCTTCGATACGTCAACCAGTTTCGGCACCTCTGAAACGCATGATACCTTATACAGACCGGAACCGCGCCTGATGTTCCTGATCCAGCCCCTTGCAGACAATAGATTTAGCGCGCCTGTGAGCATTAAGGGATTGCACGAAAGGTATTGCTCAAGCTCGAACCTAGCCACACCTGATCTAGTAACGCCGCTATAGAACTTCTTTTGCAGCGTGTAGATTGCCAGGTACAGATATTCCGGCGATATTCTCTTACGTTTGAATAGCATGTTCACCACCTCGAAATTTTTGGTCTTCAGGGTCCGTTAAGTCAAAGCCTTGCGCCGTAAAAGTCTCATGAATTGCGTTAAGGTATTCCACGAATTGCTTTGTTTTCATTAAGCTGGAAACAGGGAAGCCATATGGCTCACCCATCATTTTCAGCTTGATTGCGTATTCTCGGCCCTTGATATAGGTGTCATAGAATTCTTTGTATTCCAGATCCTGAGCCCTCAACAGCGGAACGCCTATGGTCAGCTTGCAAAGTGCTGTATATTCCTGCGCGGTCTGATCCCCTTGCTCTGATAGTTCTTTCATCCATTTGTGATAGAGCCTGTTCTGTTTGTCAGATCGCGGGGCGCCGTCCGTTACCTTGACAGTAAAGGGAAACTTGGTGCGGTGCATGACCAGCTTGCAAGCCCCCTCTTTTTCCGCAAGGGAACGGATTACGAGCGTTGGCATTCTATTGCGCTAACTGTTCTAATTCACGCCTGCGATTGTCATACGCCTGCCTAACGCCTGTGTTCCATTCTCCTTCGGGGCCTTTCCATCCTGTCAGCAAGTTTGGCCAATCACTCTCAGCCTGATCGAAGAATATTTTAAAGTCATCGCTTTGTGAAAGTTCATCTATGTCATCAATGCTCTGGGATCCCTCAAAGTCTTCTAAATAGCTTAGATATGCGCGGTGCAACTGGTCTTTGACCAGCGGGCCAGCCCAATCTTTATTCTGTGATCCGCCTTTTTTGCACGCACCTTGCTGCTGTGTAGGCTGCTTTTCTTCTGGCTTGTGATCAATGTTGTCCCGCTCTGGATCGTCGCCAGTTGAAAGGCAGAACAATTGCAGGAAAGCATATTTCTTTGCGTATGAAAAAGCCTTGCCAGGTCCTTTGTCCTGAGCGTCAACCCCGTAGCCGAACATATCAACAGACACTTTATCATCAGGCTTATCGACGTTCACGAAATCAATTTTTAAATCAACTGACGTGCGGTTTCCATCCTGCGTATGGTTAGTAACTGACGGAATAGCAACAATGCCGTTCTTCACCAATTCTGGCTGAATAGCTGCGGTCACTGCGTCATGGCTCACAAACCGATACTGTTTGTTGACCAGTTTCTTTTCTTTTTGCACGTATGTAACAGCTTCCATGACTGCCGCGATACGCTGGTGAATGTTCTTACCGCTCATCTCAATAACTCCTGAATAATTCCGCTTGCCCAATAACCAACCACCAAAAAAATGACGCAACTCAAAACATATATGCGCCAAGTTTGGCCCGGCGCGGCGGGGATTGGCGCGCGCCGATGCGAGGTTCGTTTCATTTTAACTTCCTCTTTAGGACTTCGATCACCTCAAGTTTAGCCTTGATTAAATCTTGCAAGTTCTTTTCCATACCTTCTTTGAGCAAGGTGTTTTCAGCATCTTCGCAGTGGCGAATGATCTGATCCGTGATATATTTGAGGTCGTTCATTCTCTATCCAATTCTAGCAGGCGAACGATAGCCTTTTTTAAATCTACCGGCATTGTTGGCCAGTTAAACTTGCCGCCATCCGCAGACCAAACATCAACCTCTTGCAGCTCATACACTGGCACACGGTCGCGAACATGCGTTGCGCCGTCCGGCGTTTCGTATCCAGTGATTTCATACGTGCCTTTTGCCTCTATAGTCACAAGGAACTCGCCCCATGAAAGAGGAAGCCTGTAATCTTCGATAATTGCGTTTGCTGTGATTGACATTTTCTTATCCCGTTTTGTTTTCTTTCACTATATATGCTGTTTCTTTTCACTATGTCAATGTTTTTGTTGACACTGATAAAAAATAGTATATCTATGTATTAACAAAGGAGTTACAAATGAGTGATGTAAAACATAAATTGATGAGGGCGGTTTCAGACGTTGAAGTTGAATTGAGAACACGCGGCATTAATTTGGGTGAATTTCTAAAGTCTGTCCCGGTCGGTCGGTCAACGTGGTCACAATGGAAACAGGGCCACAGGACAGCAAACGCAGTAACATGGCAAAAAGTTGAGCGCGCATTCAAGGAAGTCACGTCAGGAAAGGTAGAGCTATGAAACAGGCAATTTTCGATTTCCTATGCAGGCAAAAGCCACCGCAAGATGATGCGATGGAAAAGCTTTGCGAGGCCGAGGCTGTACGCAAAAAGCTTGTTGCCGCACATATGTTTGAAAAGCGCGACCAGTACAAGAAAGAATTGGCGCACAAGCTTGTCGCACAGACAACACTATGCATGGATTTAGAGCGCCAAGCGGGGCTATACTGATGGACACCCTGAAAACATTCGCTGAGAACATGGCAAGCGCCGGGCTCATTTGTTTCGTGTGCATGATACTTTTTGCGTGTGCTCATGTGCCAGAAAAGGCACCAACACCCTTTGGCGAACGCACGCTTGATAACACGAGCCTGTTAAAAGCCTGCTCCCTGGCGCCAGAAGACAGGCCCGAGTCATATCTAGGCCGTAGCCTTGAGGGGCAATGCAATGACGTTTGAGCTTACAGAGAAGCCAAGAACCGTTGAGGCTGCACAAGAGGCCGTCCGGTGGCTGTATGACCATTTTATCTACGTTTCAGACGTTGGCGAAGATTGGAACGCCAAGATTGACGATGACGGCATGGTGCGCGGCGATTGTGATGCGTGGACAAATGTTCTGTCCGCAACTCTGTTCTCACAATGCGGGTTTAATCTGGATGAAATCGCACTCTGCATTGTAGACACGGACACAACGGACGACAAGGTTTACAATCATATCGCGCTGGGTATCTGGATCGATGGCAAGTTTCTGTTTTCACATAACTGGACGCCTAAGCTGTTGAGCAAGTCTGACTTTAGATATGGCGGTTATTTGCTGGAATCCGGCGCGCTATCGTGGCCGATGAAGTTTGTGCAGTATCGCTTGCTTTCGACTGGTAGCGATGACTGGCTTAAAGGGGTGCCGCGCCGTGGTTGATAAAGTCATCATTGGCGATTGCACTTTATATAAAGGTGACGCTTTAGAAATTTTACCCACCATCGATGTTTGTGACGTTGTTGTCAGTGATCCACCATATATTCTAACTTATGGCGGTCCAGATGGTTCTATGGGTGGCAAGCTTTCTAAAGAGAATTATGATAACAAAGGCGGAATTGTGCTAACTGAAATAGATTGGCCTGATTTCATGCCACCTATCTATGCCGCGCTGAAAGAAAACGCACACGCATATTTCATGGCCAATAACCGCCATGTGTCAAATGCGCAGAATGCTGCAGAGGATGCCGGGTTTCGTTTTCATAACTTGCTGGTATGGGACAAGCGCTCCGCAACACCAAATCGCTGGTATATGAAAAACTGCGAATTCACTGTTTTCATGTTCAAAGGTAAGGCATTCTTTATCAACGATTGCGGATCTAAACAGCTGATCTGTGCACCGAATGTTATGAATGCCGAGCACCCGACCGAAAAACCGGTTGAAGTCATGGCAAACTATATCTCCAATAGCACACAGCGCGGCGGCACGGTGCTTGACCCATTTATGGGGGGCGGCACAACCGGAGTTGCAGCCGTTAAGCTTGGGCGCCGTTTTGTGGGAATTGAGATAGACCGTAAATATTTTGATTTGTCTTGCCGACGAATTGAAGACGCTTACAAACAGCCTGATTTTTTCAGGAATGCCGATTTAGGCTTGAACCATGCGGCTGAATAGAATATAAAAATAGACGGGGCGCACACTACCATCACACAAGGACCGGCCAGTCCGTGATAGTAGAAAGCGTTTCCAAGGTCTGCATTAAGTTGCGCCCCACACCTTGGAAAGTTTGACCTTGGAACCATCACAAAACCACCGTGACAGTTCCTGTAGATAGGAGCTATTTGTGCAGTATTTGCGCGTAAAAAACTGGGATGAATTCCAGCACTATAAAGACCGAAGCCCGCCGTGGATAAAACTTCACCGTGACCTTCTCAGGGATTACAATTTCACACGCTTGCAAGATGCTAGCAAGCTGCACCTAATGTTGATTTGGTTGCTAGCTTCACAGATGGATAACAAAATCCCGGCTGACGCTGACTTTATCAGGAACCAGCTTAACGTTAAAGGTGATGTTGATTTTAAGCCTTTGATAGAACAGGGTTTTTTAATTGATGATAGCAACACGCTAGCAGGCCGCAAGCAACTAGCTATTGTAGAGACAGAGACAGAGACAGAGACAGAACTACCTAAAGGTAGTAGTTCGCGCAAAGTTGGGAAAAGGCTTCCAGATAATTGGCTTGTTTCTGAAGACCTACTTAAATCAATCATGGAAAAAGAAGGGTTCACAGATGAGCAAGTCGTCAACGAAGAATACAGCTTTAGAAACTACTGGTTCGCAGAGTCTGGCGCAAAAGCTCGAAAGCGTGATTGGGATAGAGCTTTCAGAACATGGTGTGGCCAGCCTTATTGCGCGAGCCGAAAGGGACTTTCCGGGACAGTCAGATCAGGAGGTGGGAGCCAAGGAGCTGTACAACTTGCTGAAGCAGGCGCAGACGCTGCCAGGAGGCGCAAAGCGGTGGGGAAAGACGCTTCTGACCTTTCTTCTTGATGACAATGAGAACGAACGCAAGGCGATGCGGATTTCAGCAATGTTGGCTCACTACCCTACGCAAGAGCAGAACCCCGCGGTGATGGCTATGATAGTTGACGACTATTTGAGCGCGCTGGAAGATTTGCCTTCATACGCAATTGAAAGTGGTGTGCGTGCCTTATTGGGCGATGGGACAAAGCGGAAACCGACAATAAGACAGGTTCGCGATTTCTGCATTCCAAAGGCTCGGCAATACACGATTTTAAAAGACTTCATCAAAAAGCTTATTGAGCATTGGGGGGAGTGAAAATGAGTGCTTTATCAAAACTTGCCAAGATTTACGAACGATCACCAACCGTATGCAGCTCCCCTAATCAGGTGAGAACATTTCTTAGGACAGAGCGCGGGCTCGGAAAGTTCACTAAGCGCATGAAAGACTTCCGCACCAGCTTGGAGGCTTTGGCTACAAAATCACGATTGCCAGCATTGATCGTGCGCCAGGCCGAGAGCGACCCAGATCACGTTTGTGTTGAAACACTGCGTCGGCTGGCAAAAGCGCACGGTAAGGAAGTTGCAATCGTTTTTTACGATAAGGAGAAGACGTTATGAGCGCCGGGTCTACAGTTGACAAGTTAAAAGAAAATTTAGCAATGGCAAAGCGCGTTAGAGAAATAGCGTTACATAATTTAACTCACGCTAGAGAAGAAGCAGATAAGGCAACAGCAGCGCACTCAGCTGCCCAGGATGCTCTTATTGCTGCACAGGATAAGACGCTATGAAAAAGTCATCGGTTGACAAACAGTATATCAAGTGGACGCCAAAAAATATTGCTCGGCTCTCCAAACAGATATCAGATGGTTTGACCGCAAGGCAAGCATCGAAGCTCTGGGGAATTACAAGACGTGCGATGATTACTAGAGCCTTGATGCATGACTTGCATTTCACAGGTAAGCCAGGGAGGCCAAAAAATGCCTAGGTCATCAGGTGTCATCGCAGCAGTGAAGGTTACACAGCGCCTAATCAATTTATGCGGCTACCCATTTTTTGCAATTGGCCTAATCACAGGCGTTTTTATTACGTGGTTTATGGCTGGCGTTGCTGCGGGCGCGTCAGCTGTTGAAATAGCAAGCAAGGGGGAAAGCTCATGAGGTCGGAAGTTGACAATACAAAATTAGTAATGCCGAAAGTTACGGTTGCGGAAGATGTGTTTTGTGCATGGACAAACTCAGACCTTACAGAGGGGCGCGGCGAACAATTTGTTATTTACGTTTGCCGGAAAAAGGCCACTGCAATTAGGATGGGTCGTAAGGAGAGCGTACAAGGAAGCGATTGCCCTGTGACTAAGGAGAAAGCCCTTTATATTGATGGGGCTTGGTACACTCCAGCAGCACGCGTTCACGCACCAACGGAAGCCGACCTTAAGGCGGAGAAGAGATTTGATGCGAAAGACAGGGCCGTAGCTAAAGCGGTTAGGGCTGGATTGTCTCTTGCTGACTTACAGGCGATGGGGGTTAATCCATGAAAACCGGGTCATCAGTTGACATTGAACAAGAGCGCATGAGCACTCTATTCGAGGAAACTAAAGAGTGGATGAAGGGTGGCTTTATCGGTCTAGCTCCCGGCCAAGCTGAAATTATGGCTATGACGGTAAAGCACGAATATCAAAAATCTCGCCCTTGGTGGGACTTCAGGAGGCACACATGAATAAGTCATCAGTTGACAAGGTGGTGATAGGTAACTGCACGCTTTATCGCGGTGACTGCCGGGAAATAATGCCAGTGCTGGAAAAGGTTGATTGTGTGGTAACCGATCCACCTTACGGTATTGGTATTGACGGACAAAGAGAAAGTATTAAAGGAAAAAAGTCAGACAGAAAGTATTTTGAATTTAAAGGATGGGACAATAAAACGCCGGACCAGAAATATTTTGATTTGATGACGAGGGGCTCTAAAAATCAGATAATTTGGGGAGGAAACTATTTTCAAAATAAAATTCAAAGGGTGGGGCGCGGATGGCTAATGTGGGACAAGGGGCAGCATGGGTTAACTATGAGCGACGGGGAACTGGCTTATACATCGCTTGATATGCCACTTCGTATTTTTACCAAAAATAGAGCTGTTTTAAAAAAAGATGGAACTAAACACCCTACGCAAAAGCCTGTTGTTTTAATGCAATGGTGTCTTGAGTTTTTATGTAACACAGACACAATCCTTGACCCTTTTATGGGTAGTGGCACCACAGGAGTTGCCTGCGCCAAGATGGGGCGAAAATTCATCGGCATAGAGCTAGACCCTGATTACTTTGAGATAGCGTGCGACCGTATCCGCAAAGCATACGACCAGCCCGACCTATTCGTAGAACCACCCGTTAAGCCGGTGCAGGATGCTTTGCTATGAGCCAAACGCACCAGCATTCAATAATTGAGGCGGCAACGCAAACTGGCGTGGGATTTCTAGTGTCGTTGGTGCTTACAGCAACAGTCTTGCCCTTGTACGGCTTTAAACCGGATTTAACGCAGGCGACACAAATAACGATGATATTTACCGCAGCATCATTCTTACGCGGGTATTTTATCAGGCGCGTTTTTAATGGAGTAAGATCATGAGGTCATCAGTTGACAGAATGAATGTCGTTAGGTTTTTCGAGTTCATGGAGTGTGTCCGAAGCAATAATTTGTCGGATCGAATAGCATATGCTCTTTATGAAATGATGCTTGAGGAGCCGGAAAGGTCTGCACAAATGATTATGTCAACGAGGGGATTTTAAATGTCCAGGTCATCAGTTGACAAGAGGCCATCACGCCGAACAGTGATGCGCGCTTTTGGTAAGTACGTAGATTACGCCGAACACCTTGCTAAAATTAAGGAGGGTGAAGTGGCTGGCGATGTATCGGGTTTTGCGCGGGCTGCTTCTCATTATCATGATGAGTACCAAGACAAGCTAAACGCCTTCCTCGGCTACGAAATAGAAACCGAGGATAAAGACGATTATGAGGATTTCGGATAATGAAACAGTCCAAAGTTGACAAAGAGCCAAACCTAATTAGCAAGCTCGACGGGACTTTGTGGTGCAGTAGCCATAACCCTGAAATGCCAATGGTGGGTCTTTGGGACAAATCAAAATCCTATTACTTCAGGCAAGTGAAAAAGGTTGCGCGCAAATGGTGGCAACTCTGGCTACCTGAATACGAATATACAGGAACAATTTACGAAGGCGGCGACCCGATCGGTTCAGGATTTGAGGTGATAAAATGACCGGGTCATCAGTTGACAGAGAAGAACTGCACAAAGCTTGGTTAATACAAGTTGAAGGCTTCAATGAAACCTTTCTTGGTTTTGGGTCTATAGCGGGGAAGGTTCGATACCTCGTATATCAAGATTTGGAAGAGGCAGGATACACTGCAAGGTTTGCAGACATCAAAGTGAAACGCAATAAACATCTTGATGTGATGCGCTCTCTAAAGCCAGATGAAGTTTTGGGGGTTAGCTATGAATCACTCTAACTCAAAGTCAGAAGTTGACGAAGGGGTATTCCTCACCGTTCCGCAGCATGTCCATGTAGTTCATGAGGGTGGTGCGTTTAGGGGTTTTCCTTTTGAACTTCGGCATTCCAGGCAGCTTGCACAATTTACTGGCACCGACAAGCGGATCATTGGCTATAGCGTCGAGCATGAATTCCCATTGGTCTTTGCTGATGGTGGCCTTCCTTGGCTGGTATGTGCCTCGTTCTTTCGCAGCTTCGATGCCTGCCTTCGTTCTTTCGCTTATCAGGTCGCGTTCAAACTGGGCAAGAGCGGCCATCATGTGATAAAACAGTCTCCCAATAGCCGTAGTGGTATCAATGCCCTCTGTGAGGCTTTTAAGCTCGATACCGCGTTCAGTGAAATCATTGATAAGGCGCACCAGTTCCTCAAGGTTGCGGCCAAGGCGGTCAAGCTTCCATACCACAAGCACGTCACCCTTTCGAAGATGCTTGAGAGCTTTCTTGAATTGAGGTCGATTTCTACGCACGCCACTGATGTGCTCTTTGAAGGTTTGACCCTCCGGCACGCCTGCGGCTTTGAGTGCATTAAGCTGTAAATCAAGGTTCTGGTCGTCGGTAGAAACACGGGCATAGCCCACAAGGTTTTGGTTTTTCATACTGAGTGTCAACTTTGTTACTGATTAAATGTTCTGTTTTTTCGATAAACATGTAATACCACAAAACAAAGTAGTTGACAACCTTAGTTGACAGGATTATATAAGGTTCATGAACAGAGACAACAAAGGCCCGTCCACAACGAAAGGGAACGAGCAATGAGCTTTATGATTATAGATGATGTGGGCTTTCCTTATGTTGGTCACACCCTTGAGGGTCTGGCTAAGTGGGCACACGACGAAACACCCATATTATTCTCAGATGAAGAAAGCGCCGAGGGTGTAATTTGGGCATTTCATAAATGTGGTGAACCCGGTTTTACTCCAGGGGTCTGCGTAGTGGCCAACTGTCCCCCAAATGGAGGCAGCGATGCTAAATGAAACAGTTAGAGTGACCTTTACGCCGGAACAGTTGGGTATAGCGTTTGTTGATGGCGACAACTTTGAACAGGCGCGATTTATTAGGTCTGTTGGCAATTCTATATCTTGCATGGGTGTTGGAAAGTGGCCTTTTCAATGCAGGGCTATTAGCGACACTTTAGAATATAAGGAAGGCAGGAACAACGAAGGCAATGAAGAACTCGTAAGGATAGCCATAAGCGGCCTTGAAGACCTTATAGACCACCTTAAAGAGGCTATGCTTTCGCACCATGCCGACAAACCCCTGAAGGGAACAGCCATGAAGATTGAGCTTAATCTGCCAGAAGAAATGGCTGTAGCAGTCGATATGCTCGCCGTTTTCGACGACATAACGTTGGAAGCAGCGGCTCTGACTTTGCTGGATGTGGGCATTAACAACACCAAAATCCACATTCTTGAAAAAGACAACGACAACTCGTGTCGCTTGGAGAAGAACGATGGATAAATGGACCTTCGCAGACAACGGCATCGACACGATAATTTCTAACAAGTCACTGCATCCGTCTGCATCGTTGGTGATTTCAGCAGACTTCAACTCGGATGAAGCCGAGCACCATTTTGCCCAGCAGATATGCGACCTTTTGAATGGTGACACTAAACCAATAAGTCTTATTGATGCCGCTAGCGCTACTTTGGCCTCTTGTGCACATTTTGGGATGTGTAGGCACACTGATGGACTTGGAGAGCAACACGCCAATTGGATGTTAGATCAAATAGTGCAGGGTTTCGTTACGGGAGAGAAGGCAGCTAAATGGCTCGGGTGGGCACAGTGCGGCCTAACAGTTGCGGGATGCGTTACAATGAATGAGTGCAGGGCATTTAATAGTGTCAACTGTCCCCCTCAGCCTGTCGGAGATAAATCATGATTGAACGAGTAGCAAAAGAAGTATTCAAGGCTATGATTTTCGGGCGCGAAACCGAATGCCCTGAATGGGTAGAAGGCGGTAATAGCTTTGCTCAAAATGCAGCAAGGAAGGCAGCACGAGCAGCTATTGAAGCGATGTGCGAGCCCACAGATGAAATGTGCCACGCCTTCAATGATGCGTTCCCTATTCCCGAGGGTGAAACCCTATTGAGAGATATTGCCCCGCTTGTTTTTAACGCGATGATCGACGCTGCACTTGACGACAAACGCCCCATCAATCCAGACGTTGCCATGGGCAAAGCTATGGATGCAGTGGACGCGGAAATTGAAGCCAACTGTAGCCGGGGTTCTGACAATGAGTGACAGCAAAGAAGAAATGATCAAGCGGCTAACGGTCAACGCGACCTTGATGCTGCGAAACGAAACGCTGGAAGCGGCCAACACCCGTCTATGCAAATTGTTAATGAAAACGGCTGGCTGGATTGAAGTCAACTGTCCCCCCAGCTCAACAGGAGGTTCAAATGGTTCCGACTAATGGCGACAGATACAAAGATAAATTTGTATCACCAGAGAAGCCACCAGAAGGTCTTGAGCGCGAGCTTCTAACTATCCTGGCAGAAGAATGCTGCGAGGTGGGGCAGCGGTGTACAAAGGCCCTTAGGTTTGGAACTCAAGAAGTGCAGCCGGGTCAAGATTTAACGAACGCCGAAAGAATTGAAGTGGAGGTTGGCGACATATTTGCTGTCCTTCGCAAGATGGATGAATTGGGTATTTTGGACCCCGCAAAAATGCGGCGGTTGGCGATAAAAAAGACGCCGAAGCTTGAGAGATTTTTACAGTCCCGAGGTTTTGACAACAACCCCCCAGGAGATGAGAAATGAAATTTGTAGTTACACGAACAAGCTCTTGGCACAACGAAAAACCTCCATGCGAAGGGGCAAAGAAGGAACGCGTTGATCGCATTGAGACTAGGACATGCTCAGAGGAAGACTTTGACAGGAAGTTTTCATCTAGCGAGGGTTTGTGGCGCTCAAAAGGCTGTGACCACAGCGTAACTGACGAGGGGTACATAAAACGTATTCATAAGGATGATGTTGGCGTTTGGATGGTTGATTTTAGCGATCTTGATTCTCTTATGTCTTTTTATCATGAGCACGGAAACTTGGTTATAGATAGTTGTTGGTCGAGCGGGTTGCCGCAGGTGGAGATTTACGATGATTACCGAGAGTGACAACAAACGCCCCGAAAGGACAGGCAATGAGTGAGGTAATGATAGACGGAGTTTTGTATGTCCCTGCGACTAGCTCGGTTCCAAACGCTAATGATATTATGCGAGGCCTTATTATGCAGTGGGAAGGAACCACCACCCCCGAGAATGTGGAAGATAAATGGGAAGGGCTGCGAATAATTGTCACTGACGACTGGGGCCGCCATTACAAGCCTTACGACATTGACCAAGTTTTGGCAGACATTGTTGAAGTAGCCAACAAACGCGCCTTGGAGAAAAGCAAATGATACGCATGACGAAAAAGGTTATTGGGGCCAGTGTTTCAAAGTGCCAGAAGAACCCAGCTAGGTTCGAAGTTCAAGAAGAACACGCCATAGGCGATCCGCGCATTTATCACGCCCTTTGTGGTGGCCAAGGAGACGGCTGGCGTGACTGTCATTGCCTGGGCGATCAAAGCCTATCAGAGTCCGTGATAGAGCGGCGGGTAGAAGTTGCAAACGATTTTGTCACCAAACGCCCCACTTCGGAGACAGCCAATGCAGATTGAAATTGGGAAATCTTACAGAAGCCAAAACGGCGGCGTTGTGCGTATTCTACAATATGAGGGCGGGCTGTTCTATTGCAGCGATAAGTGCTGGCGAGAGCGCGACGGGTCAAATTCATATATTGAGAATTATGATTTAGTTTCTGAAGTTGTCGACAAACGCCCAAATGGAAGAAACATGAAAAAGATGTTTGTTTTCATAGTGTTAACTGCATGCATGCCATTTGATTATATCACTACCTTGTGGAAGGAGCGCTGGCTTTCGCGGCACGAGTTCGACGGTAAGGGCAATCTTGTAAGAAAGAAAAATTGAAATGAGCGCTGAAACAAGATGCTGGCTAATGGGATCTGTAAGCATGGATGCAATACGCGCCATGCTAAAACTTGAAGAGGCCAAAGACGAACAGAAATATCAGAAAATCATTGAAGACTAGCGCGCCTCGTGCTTAGATAATGTATCTCCAACAACCCTGAAAGGAAAAAGTATGAAGGCAATTATTGCATTTCTGTGGGCGTCAATCGCCCTGCTAAGTTCGCGAATAATTTGGGGCATGAGCCCCTTACAAGCCATACCGGTAAAGAGCGAACATAAACTCCTTTCACGGGCAGGAGGTAGCGACATTTCCCCCGCTTGTATCGGCTGAGTTTATATCGCAACCCCAAATCCCCCAGCCCCTGCGCTCACCGCGTGGGGGTTTTCTATGTTGCACTTACGGCACAGGCAAGAGACATAAAATCAACAAGCCCATATTTCATTGTGAAACTGGCTTGTTATGGCGCATAATTGAAATAGATAAATTTATGTAGGTATTCTCATGGCTCAGATTCAAAACTTATTCGCGACATTGACCCATATGATCAGTGGCACGTCTGAACTTGTAGACACTACAAACCCCCTTCCTGTTGCGGACGCTGGCGCAACTAATTTCATTTCATCGGTAAACAGCCGAGCAGCATCAACACTTGCCGCCGCCGCTGTATTTCAAGGCACCGTAGAGACTGTAACTCAATACGGGCGGGCTGGGATCAGTATTAGTAGCGACAACGCAACAGACGGCGTTTTATCGATTGAAACATCACACGATAATTCCACATGGGGAGCCGCTACCCGCACATGGGCCGATACATCAGCCGCCGCGCCTCATATGTGGAACATAGTCGAAAAATATTTTCGCATTAAATACACCAACGGCACCACTGAAGCCACAAACCTATCCATTCAGGTTCAATATTCAACCAATCAGAATATTTTGTTAGGGCACCAGTTAAATGAAACACTGATAGACGAAACCGAAGCCGTAATAACGCGCTCAGTTCTTGTCGGTAAAACTCAGGGTGGCGGGCAATATAAAAATGTGCCAGTTGATGGCCGAGGAAAGCTAGAGGTAGACCTACCTCTAACCTCTTTTGGTGATATGAGGACGGCGGAGCTATCCCCCATTCTGCAAATTACTTTTGATGCTACCGTAACAAATACAGAGATAGGCACGATTGAGCTTGTCGGCAGTGGTGCTGTCACGCAAGAAAACTCAATGGTTAAGGTCACGTCCGGTGCCACTACTGGTTCTACTGCTGAGTGGGAAACGGCGCGCAACGCCAAATACCGTTCAGGTTTAGGTGGTTTGATGCGGTTCACTGCTATGTTCACGACGGGAACAGCCGGAACTGAACAAATGGTAGGGCTTGCCGACACGGAAGGCTCTAGCGCTTCCCACAAGAACGGGTACGGCGTTGGATATAATGGCGTAACCTTTAGCTTAATGAGGTGGGATAACGACGTTTTGATCCCGGTTGCACAATCAGCATGGGATGACCCGATGGACGGGACAGGCCCATCAGGCATGACGTTAGACCCAACAAAGCTAAATGTTTATTATATTGAATTTCAGTATCTTGGCGCGGGCGCGGTTAATCTGTGGATTGAAAGCGACACTAGCGGAGATATGGTTTTGGCTCATGTTATTAATTATACCAACGCCAACACCACACCAAACGTCAGAAACCCAAATTTTCATATGATGGCACATGTACTTAACAAGGCCACAACAGATATATTGACCGTTTGGTCTGCCTCTATGGCTTATTTCGTAGAGGGTATGTCAAAGTACACAGAGTTGCAGCAGCCAAACTTCACCACAGGCAAGCGCGAAAAAACAACCGTAACAACTGAAGTAGCCATTTTCACTATCAGGAACAAAACCACATACAACAGCCTGACAAACTACGTTGATATTGTTCTTGAGAATGTCCAAGCGGCCATCGAGGCAAGTTCCGCCAATAACCTGGGGCAAGTAAGGCTAGTTAAAAACGCCACGCTCGGCGGCTCACCTTCCTATGCAGACATACAGGCTACAAACAGCGTGTGTGAAATTGACGTGGCAGGGACAACGGTAACGGGCGGGACAGAACTTTTATTCACACCATTGGCAGGAAAGAACGACCGAGAACCAACGGACCTAACACCATATGAATTTATCATTGGCCCAACTGAAACAATAACCGTAGCCGGAACAAGCGCAAACTCGGCAACCATCGACGCGGGGATATTGTGGAAAGAGTTGTTTTAAAGCGATTTGACATCACCGCACCAATGAAAGATAATAGACGCTCCCTTGTACAAAGGAGGTTGAATTGTCCCATGAAGTCGAGCTACTCCTAAACGGTGAATATGTAGGCACTAAAGACCTTTCCGACGAATGCGTTGAAGACATGCTTACCGAGACAGCCCCAATCAAGGTGCGCTTCCCCGTTAAAAACATCACAACAACCTTTAAGGCCATGATGTACCGCACACCACGCGGCCTGTCGCTGCAGTTGCAGAGAATTCACTAATGGCCAAGGCAACCAAGGGTAGGCCAACAGAATACACCGAAGCATGGGCCACAAAGATATGTGAGCTAGTAGCAGACGGCAGCAACCTCAATAAGATGTGCAAAAAAAAGGGCTTTCCCAAACGACCAACAGTTTATGAATGGATGAGTAGGCATAAGAGCTTTTCCGACAGCTACGCGCAGGCGCGAACAGATCGTGCAGACACTAGGGCCGACAAGATCGATGACATTTGCGAGAAGGTGGAAGGTGGCGACCTTGATCCACAGTCAGCCAGGGTCATTATTGACGCGCTAAAATGGCAGGCGGGCAAAGAGGACCAGTCCCGTTATGGCGATAAGCTTGACCTCAACCACAAAGGCGGCATTACAGTCACGACCGGCGAGCACGACGAGGACTTGTGATGTGGTGGGTCATTCTTTTGTTGGTGGGTTTGTTTTTGTTTACCGAGCAACCGTAAGGGCTGACATTGACTAACCCCAAAACTTACGTATTATGTAATTTATGTACACCCTGACAGCCAAGCAGAAAAGCGCGCAGGTATTCTGTGCCGGGATAGCCAAGCACATCATGTTGTTTGGCGGTTCTCGTTCTGGCAAGACGTTTCTCTTGGTGCGCAACATGGTTATGCGGGCGCTCAAGTCTCCTAACAGCAGGCACGCAATATTTCGCTTCAGGTTTAGCGCCATTAAAGCCTCGATAGTTTCTGACACCTTCCCCAAGGTTATGCGGCTGGCCTTCCCTGGCGTCACCTATACAGTCAACAAAACTGATTGGTACGCTGAGTTTCCTAACGGTTCGCAGATATGGTTTTCAGGGCTAGATAACCCAGAGCGCGCCGAGAAGATTTTAGGCATGGAGTTTGTAACCGAGTATTTCAACGAGTGCTCTCAGATGCCGTGGCGCTCTATCCAAATCGCCTTAACCCGCCTAGCGCAAAGCGTTGACCAAGTTATTGACGGGGTGGCTAAAACCCTGAAACCCCGCGTGTACTATGACGAAAACCCCCCAACCAAGGCGCACTGGTCCTACCGAACATTCATTCAGAAGATTGACCCAGAGACAAGGCTCAGCCTTTTAAACCCTGATGATTACGTTTCATACAAGATCAATCCCGCAGACAACCGCGACAATATCGCTGATGATTATATCCAGACCCTTGATGCTATGTCCGGTCGCCTGCGTAAGCGTTTCCGTGACGGTGACTTTGGGGAAGCTATAGCCGGTGCGCTGTTTGATGACGGCAACATTGAGAGCTATAGGGTGCTTGATGGCGTCCTGCCTGATATGGTACGCATTGTGGTGGCTGTTGATCCTTCTGGCTCTGGTGATGTGGATAACGCGGATAATGACGCAATAGGGATTGTTGTTGCTGGGCTCGGTACAGATGGTAACGCCTATGTTCTGGAAGATTGCACAATCAAGGCCGGTCCTGCTACATGGGGTAATGTATCCGTGACAGCATACGAGCGACACCAAGCCGACGTTTTGGTTGGCGAGGTGAACTATGGCGGCGAAATGGTGCGGCATGTCATCAAGACAGCAGGCCCTAGAGTGAATTTCCGCAAGGTTAGCGCCAGCCGTGGTAAGGTCGTAAGAGCCGAGCCTTTCAGCGCTTTATACGAAACCGGGAAGGTTCGCCACGCGGGCAGATTTAACGAATTAGAAGATGAGCTTTGCGGATTTACGATAAACGGTTATATTGGTGACGGTTCACCAAACCGGGCAGATGCTCTAATATGGGCATTGGCTGAGTTATTCCCGGCGATTGTGAAGCCACGGCGGAAGAAGTCTACTACGGTAAATAGGCCTAATTATCAACCGAGCGCGTCAAGCTGGATGGGTAATTGAGTATCTAAGGTTGCAGAGTATAGCGATAATCACGGTGAAACACTTTTTATGCACACCAATAAGGCGAAAACAGCATGCCATTGAAGAAATCAGCCGGAAAAAAGGCGTTTAAGTCCAATGTTCGGGCAGAGGTGAAGGCAGGCAAGCCACGCAAGCAAGCTGTTGCCATCGCCTACAGTGTGAAACGTAAAGCAAAAGGCAGGAAATGAAGCCCGAAGTTCCCACAGAAGACGAACGCCTTTCGGTTATGCGCGCCCGCCTTACGATGGCGCAGGGTGCGTTTGACGATAGCCGCACCAGTGAGCTTGATGATTTAAAGTTCACGGCAGGAAGTCCAGACAATCAGTGGCAATGGCCGGATGATGTTGTGAACAGCCGCACGTCTAACGCTAACGGCCAGACTGTTGCAGCGCGCCCCTGCCTGACAATCAACAAACTCCCCCAGCACGTAAAGCAAGTTACAAACGAGCAACGCCAAAACCGGCCAATGGGCAAGGTGATACCCGTTGATGACAATGCAGACGTTCAGGTGGCGGAAATGCTGCAAGGTGTTGTCCGGCACATTGAATATATTTCCGACGCTGATGTGGCTTATGATACGGCTTGTGAAAACCAAGTAACATACGGTGAGGGCTATATACGCATTCTCTCGGACTATTGCCGGGAAGACAGTTTCGACCAGGACCTAAAGATTGTACGCATTCGCAATTCATTCAGTGTGTTTATGGACCCAACCATGCAGGACCCTTGCGGCAGTGATGCCAACTGGGCTTTTATCACCCAGGACATGCTGAAAGAGGAATACGAAACAGAGTTCCCAGACGCGACACCGATATCAAGCCTGACCGATCAGAGCGTTGGCAATGAAAGCCTGGGTTCGTGGTTGAAAGAAGATACCGTTCGCATTGCGGAATATTTCTATTACGAGACGCATCAAGAAACGCTCCAGCTATACACTGACAACTTCACCGCATGGGCCGGTACGCCGCGCGATAAAATCATGGAGGATAAATACGGTCCTCCAAAGCGCAAGCGTTCCTCTACCCGTAAAAAATGCATGTGGGTTAAGACCAACGGCTTTGAAGTTCTTGAAGAACAGGAATGGGCTGGAAAGCATATCCCCATTATCCGCGTGGTTGGTAACGAGTTCGAAGTTGAAGGCCAGATTTATCTTAGCGGGCTGATCCGCAACGCTAAAGATGCACAGCGAATGTATAATTATTGGGTAAGCCAAGAGGCGGAAATGCTGGCTCTTGCTCCTAAAGCTCCGTTCATTGGGTATGCTGGTCAGTTCGAAGGATTTGAACACCAGTGGAAAACCGCTAACGTTCAGAATTGGCCATACCTTGAAGCAAACCCCGATATTGCTGATCAGGACGGCCGCGCGCTACCCCTTCCACAGCGTTCATCGCCGCCCCTCGCTCAAGCTGGGCTTATTCAAGCCAAGATGGGCGCGGGCGATGACATCAAAGCCACGACCGGACAGTATGATTCATCCCTTGGCCAAGCCGGAAACGAAACATCGGGCAAAGCCATCATCGCGCGCGAAAAGCAGGGCGACACCGGGACCTATCATTATGTTGATAACCTGGCGCGGGCTATCCGGTACGTTACGAGGCAGCTTGTAGACCTAATCCCAAAATATTACGATACCGAACGAGTGGCGCGGATTATCGGCATCGATGACGAAGTATCAACGGTTAAAATCAATCCTTCTCAGCCAGAAGCCGTTAAGGAAGTCAAAGACGACGAAGACAATATTATCGAGAAGATTTATAACCCGGCTATTGGCCAATATGACGTGATGGTCACTACTGGTCCAAGCTACATGACCCAGCGGCAGGAAGCGCTTGATTCAATGGCGCAGCTTCTTCAGGGCAACCCCGAGCTGTGGGCTACTATGGGCGATCTGTTCATTAAAAATATGGATTGGCCGGGCGCTGAGGAAATGTCGCAACGCTTCCGCCAAACTATGGATCCTCAAATTTTCCAGAACGAAGACAAAGACCCGGCTGTTAGGCAGGCTGAACAACAAATGCAGGCTATGGGCCAGCAAATGCAGCAAATGCAGGGTATAATTCAGAATATTCAGCAGTCTATGGAAGCGAAAGAGCTTGCCATAAAGCAGCAAGACGCCGACACCAAATCTTTTGATGCTGAAACGAAGCGTCTTAATGTGGTATCAGAAGACATGACGGACGAACAAATGGATGGTGCAGTACAGGGAACACTAGCCGCAATGGCCGATGATGGCCAAAACCAACAAGGACAAGGATAATGGCCGCAACATATTTACAAACAGGCACCGCAAATAATCAGGTGAAGAAAGGCTTTGGGAAGCTCAAGGGTATCTTCATCAGTTCCGGCACAAACCCAACGGTGGCCGTATACGACACCGCAGACGGCACGACCAGCGGAACAACGTTGATTTCCGTTTTTACGGCAGCGGTTCCGAGCAATTATGTATTTGTCGGCGATGAAGGCGGCGTTAATTTCAGCAAGGGGCTCTATGTGGTTCTCGGCGGCACGACGCCTATTGGCACAGTGTTTTACGAATAAGGATAAATCATGGCAGTAAGTCTTTCAGCATTAGGCGGCGCAGGCTGGCAGTTTCTCACTGACAATGGCGTAATATTATCAGGCGGCTTGATAAACACGTATGAGGCCGGAACATCAACGCCAGCGGCTACTTATACCGACAGCAGCGGCGGAACGGCACACGCTAACCCCATAATTCTGGACGCATTCGGCAGGCCTCCAGGTGAAATCTGGGTTAACTCGCTGGTGAATTACAAGTTTGTTGTTACGACATCAACGGGTACAGAATCAGAGGATTACGACGATATTTATGGCATTACATCAGCGCTTGACGTGCCTCCCGTTGTCGCCAGCTATGCGGCTCTGAGCGCATTGACAGGAATGACGACCGGAAGCCTGGCGCGGGTTTCTGCTGGAACTGGAATAGATGGCCTGTTTAGGTATGACAGTACTCAATCCGGCACAGACAACAGCGGAACTATAATTGATGGATGGGTTAGGCAATATTTTGATAAATTCAACGTCGAGTTTTTCGGCGCTCTTGGTGATGGATCAACAGCAGACAGAACCGCAATTCAATTGTGTTTTACCGCCATTTCAGACGCGGGCGGGGGGCATATTCTTTTCCCCGATAGTGCAGGTGATTGGCCGATTGCGGGAAGCCTTGACTTTGCAAACGCCGTAAATACGACGATAGAATTTTCTCCTGATAGTGGGTATCTAAAACTAACGTCAGCAACAGCGGCGGGCGGTATTGTTACTTCTGCCGCAAGTTCAACAATTGAATGGCTTAACCCCAAGATTGATGCAAATAGTATTCTTGGGCAAAACGGTATTGAGCCAAGCTCTACCGGATGCACCATCACCGTAGAGGGAGGTCATCTAAAAAACTTTCCTGTCGCGGGAGACTATACGGGAGGCAAGCCGATTGCGATTGATGGTTCTGGGTGTACTATGTTCGTTAACGGAACGCGCATTAGCGATAGCCATTCAGGAATCAATCTTAAACGTGATTTGACAGCAGACAGCGGCACGACACCGCTGATAGCTGTTATAAGTGATGTGGTTTTCGAAAATTGCGATATTCTTATGTACACAGGTATTAAGAATTCCACCACAAACGACGGCACCCTTTTTGATGTTTCACTTACCAATTTCAACGCGCTTGATTGTGGGTCCCTTGGTGGTGTTTTCCTGTTTGACAGGGCGTCTAATGTGAAAATAACAAGCGGTTCTATTTCCGCGACATCAACCTATAATAGCTCAACTGCAGTCGAAGCCATATTTAGAGGTCGAGGGCGCAAGCTTGTTATTGATGATATTCAGATTAACCAAGATGCTGATGCAATAATAGATATTGATCCTTTGGCTAATTATGCAATTGATACATCATTAATGGCCGACAATAACTATAAGTTCACGGCAACCGGCACTTACGATTATGTTTTCTTCTCAGATATTACCGATTCAACATATGCAAACAGGTTCCTGGATAATACTTACATAGACGCGCAGATGACCAATGACGTTGGAACCGCGATTGTAAGCCCTGCGACTAGAAACGGCTCTACTATGTTGACGATTAGAAATAATCTCAAGGTAATGTTTCAGCTGGCGAGCACGTTTAATTCAACATACACCAACATCGCGGCCATTCCTCTTGCATATTATTACCAGCCAACAACAGGAAGCTGGACACCTATAATTAGTGGAACGGGCGGAAGCGCGGCAACGGCTGCTTATACGAGCTTTGGCGCTTACACCCTTATCGGTGACGAATACACCATAACGGGCTGGGTTAAGTTGACAAATGTAGGTTCTTGGACTGGCAACGTGCAAATTACAGGTTTACCAGAAGCCTCAGACGGCACCGACAGTTACGGAGTGGTTAAAATTTCAACAGTTACCGCACCCGCAAACGCAGTTGGTATAACCGCGCAGCTTGGCGAGGCGTCATTTTCTCAGATGCGCTTCGACTGGAATATATCAGGTGGGGCATTTGTTAAATTAGATTGGGCAACTCACATGGCCGCTACATCACAGATTTATTTTTCAATGTCTTACCCAAGATAGATTTTAATAAAAAACCAACATATTGACGATATTAGTAATTAATGGCATATTGAATGAAACTTTACCGGTGAAGTGCATCGGGCCACCTTGAGGTGCAGAAATGAGCGACGAAGTAATCGAAGTAGTAGAAGCGGTAGCGACCGTGCCAGATCAGGAATTACCGGCAGAGCCTGAAGCTGTGGAGACAGACCCACCGGGAAGTGAAGAAGCGGAACCAGAAAAGGTCTATAATCAGGCAGAGGTTGACGCATTCTTGACAAAACGCCTAGCGAAACATGAACGCAAACGGGCGCGCGAGCAGGCACAGGCGGAGGTCCCAAAGCCGATTAATGTTGAAGGGCTAACGGCTGATGATTTTGACAGTGTGGAGGATTATGTTGAGGCATTATCCGAGCACAAGGCTCAAGAGAAGGTAGCCAAGCGGGACACCGCAAAGCAACAGTCTGCTGTATTGGATAACTACCATTCGAAGGTAGAGGACGCTATTGAGAAATATGACGACTTCGAACAAGTCGCATACAATCAAAACCTTCCTATTACTGACGTAATGGCGCAAGCAATCCAATCATCTGATATAGGGCCAGACCTAATCTATTCTCTCGGGTCAAATCCTAAAGAAGCGGCGCGCATTTCCCAATTGCCAGAGATTTTGCAGGCGAAAGAGATTGGCAGGATTGAGGCTAGTTTAGCTCAAAACCCGCCAACTAAAAAAGTCTCAACCGCCCCGGCACCTATTAACCCGGTTACTGCCAGGGGCAACGGTTCGCAAGCTTTCGACACAACGGACCCGCGCTCTATTGATTCTATGTCCACATCAGAGTGGATTGCTAAAGACAGGCAGCGCCAGGAAAAAAAGATGCGGGGCACGTAGCAACCGTAACTCTGGAATAAAAAATGGCAAATTCGCTTTTAACCATCGACATGATTACTAGGAAGTCCCTAGAAATCCTCGAAAATAACCTCGTTCTGTGCCGAAACGTTAACCGCCAATATGATGACAGTTATGCTGTTAGTGGCGCTAAAATTGGTTCGGCACTTCGTATCCGCCTCCCTGATCGTGCTCTCGTTACTGACGGTGCCGCGCTCGGTGTTGAGGATGACCAGGAGCAATCCACAACCCTCACCGTTTCAAGTCAAAAGCATGTTGCCGTCAACTATACGACTGCAGAACTATCGCTTTCTCTTGATGACTTTGCAGAGCGTGTTCTAAAGCCTCGCATTTCACAGCTTGCCGCAACGGTTGATGCTGATGTTGCCAACGCATACAAGAATATTTATGCATCAGTTGGTACGCCTGGCACTACCCCGGCAACGTCCCTTGTTCTTTTGGAAGCACAACAGAAGCTGAACGAAAACGCTTCACCGATGGACCCTCGTTATGCCACAGTCAATCCAGCCGCGAACGCTGGACTTGTTGAGGGCATGAAAGGTTTCTTTAACCCCACCAACACTATCAGTCGGCAGTTTAAAAGCGGCATGATGGGTGAAGGTGTTCTTGGTTATAACGAAATCAATATGTCTCAGTCTATCAAGCAGCACACTACCGGAACTTGGGGTACAACAATCACCTCAACTGGTACGGTATCGACTGAAGGGCAAGCGACACTTCCTATTTCCTTCACTGGTTCCTCTAAGACGTGGAAGCAAGGCGATGTGTTTACGGTTGCTGATGTTTATGCGGTCAATCCACAAACCCGCGAAAGCACTGGTTCATTGCAGCAGTTTGTTGTTACGGCTGACGTAACAGCCTCAACCACTGGTACTCTGGCAATCAGCCCGGCTATCTACACTGCGAGCCATGCGCTTGCGACTGTGGATACCTTCCCGCAGGCAACCGCTGTTGTGACCATGCTAGGCTCTGCAACGACACAATACCCGCAGAACCTCGTTTACCATAAGGATGCTATTACCCTTGCAACGGCTGATTTGATCATGCCTCAAGGTGTGGATATGGCTTCCCGCCAGGTACACAATGGGATTTCGCTTCGTATCGTTCGCGATTACGATATTAACAACGACCGCATGCCTTGCCGTATTGACGTACTGTATGGTTATAAAGTCATTCGCCCCGAGCTTGCCTCGCGTATGTGGGGTTAAGGAGAAATATCATGGCACTTCCAAACGTAGGCGGCGGCTCACAAATTGGCGACGGCAACACAAGCGAAGTACAGCTTGGGTTTATGCCTGCACCGACCACGGCCACAGTAACCGCAACACTAACCACTACCCAGTTGCTTGGGGGCCAGCTTCTTGGTTCTCCCGATTCGACTGCGGCGGCGTATACCACACCCACAGGAACGGCGATCGATGCTGTTCTCGTTAACGCAAAGATTGGGTCGTACTTCGACCTGACCATTCAGAATGTTGATGGTTCAAGTACTGGCGTTATCACTTTGACGGCGGGCACTGGCGTTACTATTAGTGGGCTTGCAACAGTGGTAGCAACTGCGGGCACTTCCGAGCGTTGGCGCTTTTACCGAAGCGCGGCGGCAACTTACACGGCTTATCGCCAGTAACCAATCGGGGGCGGCTTCGGTCGTCCCTTTTTCGGAGGAAAGAAAATGGGTAATACAAAATCTCTCGGTATTGCATATACTGACCAAGACATCGATGGCGGTACTATTGGGGCCAGTACGGCGGCACCAGGAACCTTCACCGATCTGACTGCTACCGGCGACTCTGCTCTCGGAAGTGCCGTGACTGATAAAGTCGGATTCTACGGCGTAACCGGGATTGTCCAGCCCGCAGATGCAGCACAAGCCGCGTTGACTCTCACAACGGCCACTACTACGGGCATTGGGTTTTCTACTGTTACGGCCTTCAATGCGTTTTCTGCTCAACTAGAAAACATTAGAGCTGAGCTGGTACTTCTAGGACTTCTAAAAGGCGCAGCTTAATGGACCCGTTCCGCATTAGTTTTAAGGGGGTTGCTAATGTCTCCCTTGAGACTTTGCGGGACAACATTGTTTCAAATAGAAATGTTCCCAATGTTCCCAATGTTCCCAAAAGAAACGGTCGTTTAGCTATCGTTGGCGGCGGGGCCTCAATTCTCAATCACATTCAAGATTTGCAGAATTGGGACGGTGACATATGGGGCATCAACAAAACCCCAGAATGGCTTTTCTCTCACGGCATACAGTCTAAACTTTTTTCTGTTGATGCAGTTGACGTTTTAGACTCTTTTGCCTCCCCTGATACTGTCGGTGGCGGAGTTTTTGCCTCATGGTGTTCACCCCGCGTAATTTCACGTTACAAAAATTCTGTTATTGCCCATATGGAACCCATTGTTCCCGGTGGTATTCACGGCGGAAGCACAAGCGCTGCTAGTGCGCCCCTAATCGCCCTGGCTATGGGATACCATGATGTTACCTATTTCGGGTGTGAGGGCTCATTTTGCGGGGATACTCATGCATATAAAAGCGAAGACGCGACAACACAGCTTATTGTTCGGGCTAATGGGGAAGATTTCCGCACGTTGCCGCCGTATCTTATTCAATGTCAGGAAATGGTAAAACTATTAACGGCGTTCCCTGATTTTTTGCATGAGAAAAGCGGCGGCTTGTTACGCGCCATGATGCATGATAAAACTTGGGAGATAGTAGCTGTGTCGGAAAGCCTTAAAACTCACCTTGAGGTGATCAATGGCAAAAGCGGGCTGTATGAAAACAGATTGGAGTTAAGTTAATGGTTATATATCTCAAACATAAAATTCACGGCACGAAAGTGGCATGCAGTGACCTTGAAGCATCCCGAGATGAGGCTAACGGCTGGGTAAGATTTGACCCTAACGCCGAAGCAAAAGCCAAAGATGCCGCAGTTCTCCATGAGCAGGAAGCGAAGGCAACCGAAGCCGAAAAAGTCCCTGCCACGCCAAAACCACGCGGAAGGCCACCGAAAAAGAAAGTAGCCTAAGTCATGACAACAGCAAGCGATCAGATTAATGCGGCATTGCGCCTTGGTGGTATCCTTGCGGAAAGCGAGTCACCTAGCGCGGCTATGTCAGCTAAAGCCCTTGAAGCTTTGAACCAGATGATTGATAGTTGGTCTATTGAGCGCCTTTCCGTCTTCACTACACTAGATCAAGTCGTTACGTGGCCAGCAAGCACGTCTTCTGGAACGTTAGGGCCTTCAGGTTCCTTGGTGCTGGTTTCTCTTGCTACTGCGGTTCGGCCTGTGTCACTTGACGCTGCAACATATTTCACCGATGCATCTACAGGCATTAGCTACGGCGTCCAAATTATCAACGAGGCGCAATATAACGAAATAGCGCTCAAAACTTCGACATCCACATGGCCGCAAGTTATCTATGCGAATATGGGGTTTCCTGATATTACGCTTACAGTTTATCCGGTGCCTACGGTAGCGCTGCAATTTCATGTGGTGTCTGTTCAGGTATTGGCCCAGCCCGCTACCTTGGCAACAACGCTGTCTTTCCCTCCAGGCTATTTGCGCGCCTTTAAGTTCAATCTGGCGTGTGAAATTCTGTCAGAATACGGCATAGATCCACCTCGCCGGGTTTCCCGTATTGCAGACGTAAGCAAAAGAAACCTAAAGCGCATCAACAACCCTAAAGATGTGATGGAGTTGCCGGTTAATCTTGTTGCACGAAATGCCCGGTTTAATATTTTCTCGGGCACCTTTTAATGAAAACGCCAATCTTAGGATCATCTTATACGGCCAGATCGTCTAATGCTGCCGATGACAGAATGGTTAACCTTTTTCCTGAGGTCATACCGCAAGGTGGAAAAGAGCCCGGATACCTCTTGCGTGCGCCCGGCCTTCTTGGGCTTCAGGTTGTAGGTAGTGGTGGTATAAGAGGGTTGTGGACAAGTCAGAGCCGAAACCAATTTTATGTTGTTTCTGGGCAATCTGTCTATAAGCTAACGTCCACCACTGGTACGCCTGTTTTAATTGGTACTGTCACGGGCACCAATATGGTATCTATCGCCGATAATGGGGATCAGGTATTTTTCGCATGTAACCCTGATGCGTTCATTTATACGGAATCAACCGGCGCCTTCGCACAGATCACAGATGCGGATTTCCCCGGCGCTGTAACGGTTGGTTATATCAATACGTACTTTTGTTTTAATGAGCCTGGAACTGGTAGATTTTGGCTAACGGCAATATTAGACGGTTTTAATATCGACGCTCTTGATTTTGCAACGGCAGAGAGTTCGCCCGACAATCTTGCTGCCGTTATTGTTGATCATCAGCAAGTTTGGATGCACGGCACGGGCACCACTGAGGTTTGGTACGATGCAAACGCTGTTGATTTTCCGCTATCCAGAATTCAGGGATCAGTCAACGAACTAGGGTGTATAGCGCCGTATTCGGTAGTTAAGCTTGATAATAGTCATTTTTGGCTTGGCGGTGATGATCAGGGCCAAGGTATAGTTTACCGGGCAAATGTATATGTAGGCGTGAGGATTTCCACACACGCGATGGAATGGAAAATACAGGAGTATGACAGAATTGATGACGCCATTGCCTACAGCTACCAGATGGATGGGCACGAATTTTATGTGATTAATTTCCCGACCGGAAACGCGACTTGGGTTTATGATGTCGCTACCCGGCTATGGCACGAGCGGGCATATTTTAAGAATGGCAGCTTTGAACGCCACAGAGGAATTGCACAGTGCAATTTTAACGGCGCGATTGTCATAGGAGACTATGAAACCGGCGATATTTATCAGTTTGACATGGAAACCTATACCGATAATGGCGCCACCCAAAAGTGGCTTCGCTCTTGGCGGGCTCTTGGAACAGGACAAAACAATCTAAAACGCTCAATTCATCACGCCCTTCAGCTTGATTGCGAAAGCGGTGTTGGTTTGAACAGCGGCCAAGGGTCAGACCCGCAAGTTATGCTTCGGTGGTCTGATGATGGTGGGCACACGTGGTCCAATGAGCATTGGGAATCTATGGGGAAAATTGGTAAATATGGCGAACGTGTTAAATGGTGGGGCCTTGGTGCTACTTTAGACCTACGCGACCGTGTTTATGAAGTTTCTGGTACAGACCCGGTTAAAATTGCTATTATGGGTGCAGAATTAACAATATCTGGAACCAATGCCTAATATTACCCAAATACCAGACCAACGAGTACCAGTGCTTGACGCTGATACCGGTAGAATGTCATTTGAATGGTATATGTTTTTTGTAAACCAGGACTATCTTACAGGCGGTGGATCAAGCGACATAACGATTGAAGACCTGCAATCGGGCCCGGTAAATAACCTTTCTGATTTTGCAAGCAGCTTGGCGCAGGAAATACAGGGCGCCAGCCTTGAGGCGTCCGGCGCATCTACTGCGGCCAATTCTGCCTTGGCTATCTTGGCATCGATCGCTGACTCTTTAGCGCTCTTGGCGACTTCTCCTCAAATCCAAATCGGCACAATGGGCGAGCAGCAAGCCTCCAATGTAAACATAGATGGCGGTGATATTGGCGGCGTTACATTATCAGGAATCATAACAAATACCGCGACCGTTAACGGCGGCACATATGACGCTTTCACAATGTCTGGAGCGGTTACGAGCACCGCTACGGTTGGTGGCGGAACGTATAATGCGTACACAATGACCGGTGCCATTACAAACAGCGGAACGGTAAGCGGTGGCACCTACTCTGCCCCTACACTTACGGGAACAATTACGAATAGCGGAACTATATCTGGCGGTAATGTTTCGGGCGCCACCATTACTACAGGCTCTGTGGTTTCTAACGTGACTGATAACCAAAATACGCTTGCGGCATCATCAACAACCTTGGCCGATGTTGCCGCTGCGGCAACAGCAACCTTGACAAATGCCCCGCATGCTGGCGACCCTACAAAATGGGTAACTATTGATGACAATGGCACTCCACGCGACATACCAACTTGGTAAGGAAAGAAAATGGCAGTTTCAGTAAAAGTTCTAATTCCTGCAAAAATAGCAGAAAATTCCGACACTACGCAATATACCTCTACTGGTGTAAAGACCATTATCGACAAATTCACGGCCACAAATTACAGCGCCTCACCCGCTACCCTCAGCGTAAATATTGTGACGGCGGCTGACACGGCTGGTAATCAAAACCTTATTGTCAAAGATAAAAGCCTCTTAGCCGGTGAAACATACACCTTTCCCGAAGTTGTGGGGGCCTCATTGGAGGCAAGTGGTTTCATTAGCACCAATGCCGGGACAGCAACCGCGATCAGCATTCGCTCAAGTGGTCGTGTGGTCACTTCATGAAGCATTTTTTAAAGATAGCCGACAATGTTGATGTGACGCCAACCATGCACGCGCTCGCGCTTAATCCCGATCTTTGGAATGAAATTGATCTGAGAACCACGCACCCGGACACTGCGCACGCTGATGCCGATGACATTTTTCTGATGTTCAACGATATGAGTGGTGAAATCATCAATGATATTCAGGTTATGCCATATCGGGGATGGGAGGTTTTAAAGCCACTTAGGCGCCTTATCCTTGATTTAATACCAAGAGTAGCGGGCGTACAGTTAGGGCGCTGCATTGTCACCAAACTTCCGCCTGGCGGTATTATAACGCCGCATGTCGATCAGGGTGCGCCAGCTACGTTTTACAGCCGCTATCAGATCATTTTGCAGTCATTGCCAGGCGCTTTGTTTAATATTGGCGATGAAAGCATGAACTTTCGCAGCGGCGAAGTTTGGTTAATCGATAACAAAACCGAGCATTCTGTGGTAAATAATAGTTCTGATGACAGAATTGTATGCATTGTGGATATTCGGAGCGCGTAAGTGGTAACCGCACAAATAGAGCCGTGGACAGAATTTGTAAAAGAGGTGCAGCCGCTTCTGGCTAAGCACTACGACGAATTAGCACTTAATAAAGACAAGGTTCCTCTTGACCCTCAATATGAGGTCTATGCAGAAAGAGAAGCGGCCGGGCAAGTTTTGTTAATGACGCTTCGTGACGCCGGTAAACTTGTCGGTTATTTCGTTGGTTTTGTCGCGCCGGGCCTTCACTATAAGACGTGTTTGACGCTGACAATGGATATTTTCTGGACACATCATGATATACGCGGGGGCTTTGCTGGTGTAAGATTGTTTCGCGCGGTGGAAAAAGAAGCCAAACGGCGCGGTGTTCAGAGGATTTTTTACGGCTCAAAACTACATAAAGACGCGGGAAGAATGTTTGAATTTCTTAAAATGGAACCGATAGAAACCTACTATTCGAAATGGATTGGTGAGTGATATGGTAGCAACAGCAATAATTGGTGGCGCAA
>PJEL010000731.1_pt1 | contig 37233 bp, 29 predicted proteins | sample 1853271 | NCBI WGS metagenome assembly PJEL01 (sample SAMN08108733, study PRJNA415343) | Invertebrate metagenome, whole genome shotgun sequencing project. | host: Globobulimina | place: Sweden: Gullmar Fjord | collected 2015-08
TCGCGTTTGAGATCGCCATGCGGATCTGGGCGGTGCTGGGACGCAGCAAGGAGGGTCGGGAGATCGGCCCGAAGATGGCGGGGCTGTAGGCCCGTCGGGGCCCGGCGCGTCGGGCGGGCCTCCTAGCGGGGTCAGGTATCACGGAACAGTTTGCTGGGGCCTCAAAGGCGGCGACTAAACTGGCGAACTCGCGGGGTCAGGTGTCAAGGAACAGTTTGTCGTCGCTCGGGGAGTCGGGCTCAGGGGTCGGGGCCACGTCAGCGGGCTCAGGGGTCGGGGCCAGGTCTTGAACAACAACGAATTCGGGGATTCCGTAGCTTGTTCCGTGGGCGGCACGTCGGTCGCCTGGTTCAACTAGGGGCCTTGCGGGGTCAGGTATCAAGGAACAGTTTGCTGGGGCCTAAAAGGCGGCGACTAAACTGGCAAACTCGAGGGGTCAGGTATCAAGCAACAAGTAGCCGGGGTCAGGCGTGGGGTTCAAGAGACCGCGGAAACAGATGGTCGCGGGGGCTCAGGTCTCGCACAGAAAACACGGAAGATGAGCACAGAGAAACACAGAGTCGGAGTTGACTTCGGGGATTCCCAGCGACGGGCACGCAGCCGTCCCACCCGATACGTCGCCGGCAACATCTGCGCGATGGAATACGTGGCCTGTCTGGAGACCGAGTGAGCTTGCTACCGCAGCGCTTCACGATGATCGGAACCCCGCGAGAGGGGACCGTCGGCCACGTCTGCACCGTCCGCGATGTGATCACGGGCCACATCTGTGTGCTGAAGTACGCAGCGAGTGGAACCGAGGGGGCCGCCTCCCTCACCCGCGAAGGCGAGCTCCTCGGCCAGCTCCAGCACCCGTCTCTGGTGGAGCTCGTGGCCAGATTCCATTGGGTTGGGGATCGACCGGTCACCGGCTTCGCCACCCGATGGGTCGACGCCGAGCCCATTCAGCACGCCCTCGAGAAGAGCTCGCTCGAGGAACGCATCCACGCCTTCGGTCGGTTGTGCCAGGTCGTCGACTACCTGCACCGGCGACGGTTTCTGCATCTCGACCTCAAGCCACAGAACGTGCTGGCCTCCGAGGGCCGGGTCTGGCTGCTCGATCTCGGCACGGCGCTGCCGGTCGACGGCGCACCTGGCGAGGCCGGTGGCACGCTGGGATACGTGGCGCCGGAGGTGCTCGCTGGCGAAGCGGCGTCGGTGGCGTCCGACCTGTTCAGCCTGGGGGCCATCCTCTACGAGCTGCTCGCGGGGCAGCTGCCATACCGCGCCGACAGCGCCAAGCTCCTGCGGGCGGCGGTCCTGGGCGGGGACTACATTCCAATCCGGGCGGTGGCCCCGGACATTCCCAAGGGGGTCGCCACGGTTGCGGAGCGCCTCATGGCAAGGCGCCCGGCGGATCGGCCGATCTCGGTACGGCAGATCGCCGAGGAACTGGAGAGTTGGGGGGTCCCTGCCAGCGGTTGGCGCGCCGGTTCCCCGCCATTCTTCGGGCGCACGCGACAGCTGGTCGACCTGCGCGAGTACCTCTCCAGCAGTGCCCAACCCCTCGCTATCGTCGGAGACACGGGCAGTGGGCGCACGGCGCTGGCGCTACAGAGCCTCTCCACCAGTCTCGAGAACGCCTCGATCCTCGATCTTTCGAAGGTGCCCGATCCAGCGCGATGCGTGCTGCGATTGGTGGCCCAGGACGCCGATCAGCTCGCGGATGATCTCGCCGAAGCCCTGCGCGTCAGTGCGCGTCGGGTGCCGGCCAATCCCTACTGGGTGTTTGTCGGGCGGCGAGAAGAGATGCGAGAGCGGGACCGACGCGTCTTCGACTCTGTTCAGGAGGATCTGGCCAAGGTGGGCATGAGGCTTCTCTGGGCAGCACACCGCTGTCCTCCGAACACCAACGCCTTCCCGATCCCGCCGCTCTCCGTCGACGCACAGGCCAAGTTGGTGGAGTTCGTCGGGGATCTTCGCGGGGCCGACCAGGAGCAGATCCTGGAGAGCACCAGGGGGCTGCCTGGTCCCTTGCTGCGGGCTCTGGAGGGCGACCAGTCGGACGGGGCGCTGTCGGCGGAGCTTCGCAGCGCCCTCGAGAGACTTCGTGTGTTGCCGATCGGCATTCCCCGTGCTGTTCTCGAAACCCTTCCCGATCTGGTCGAGCCGGCGTCTCAGCTGGTCGCCGCAGGGCACGCTCGCCTGGGGCCAAACGGGCAGCTCTACGTCGATGGGGCGGGGGCCGGTGAGATCTCCGTGGAGCCGGATCGCAGTCTGTCGTTCCTCGAAGCGCACGACGTTCCGCCGCTGTGGCGCGCTGTCTACGCCAAACGCACTGGGTCGGAGGAAGGCGCCGCCAGACTCCTCGATGCGGTCATCGAGAGCGTTCCTGCGCCCACTGCCGAGTATGTGGAGATCTGTGAGTGGCTCGGGGAGCGCGGCAACGTCGCGGCGCTGGATGAACTGCTCAAGGTGCGACTGGCGCAGAACGATTACGACAGCGCCCTCGATGTACTTTCGCTCGCCGAATGCGTCGGGCGAATCAACGAAATCGACCAAGCGCGCCGCATATACACGATCAGCAAGGCACGCGGAAACGACCATGCGCTCTTGCTCTGCGATCAGATCCTGGCGCGCGATCCCGAAAACGCTTCTGCTCGCGTCGAGCTCGGCTTCTGCCAAGCCAACATTCCCGACTTCGAGGCGGCGAATGCGTCGGCTGATCGCGCGGAGGCCCACGACCCGGAGTGCGCGCCACAGGTGCTCTGCTTGCGAGTGTTCATCGCCGCCCGCGAGTTCAAGGCGGGAGCGGAGCCGGAAGGTCTGGAAGAACTGCTTGAGTCCCTTGCCGACGACAGGGTTTTTGAGTCACTCGCGTCTGTCGCCTTGGTGCACGCAGGAGGCATGGCATCCAAGAAGAGCTGGCTGGACCTAGCGACCAAGTTCCAGTCCAGAGCGGCAAATCTTGCCGATAGAAGCGGAGATATCCGTCGCGCAGGCATCGCGCGACTCGAGCTTGGAAACATCTACCAACGACGAGGCGAAGGCCGAAAGGCCCGCGAGGCGTACTTGGCAGCGCTGCAAGCCGCGAGAGCACTGTCCTTCACACCACTCCAGATCAGAGTGACCTATTCGCTCGCTGAGCTGGAGCTGCGCTCCCACAGGATTCCAGCCGCCGAGCGCATGCTGCACGAATTTCGCGAGGCGGCAACCCGCAGCACCGACCCCCGCCTGATGGGCCGGCGAGCCGTGCTCGAGGCGATGTACCACCGACTTCGTGGCAACGCAGAGCTCGCTCTGACAACGATCGATGCGGCCTCGACAGACGTGATGACCATCGGCGTTGCCAACCTCGTGGCGCTCAACAGGGCCGAGGCGCTTCTCGATCTCGGGCGCGCAGCCGACGCACTGGAGGCCCTTCGCACGGGAGACGAGCTGGGCAGAGACGAGGACTGTCGCATCCAAGTCGTAAAAGGAAGAGCTCTCCTGATCCTCGCCCGAGAACAACTCGCCGCCGCCGCCGCAAGCGTCCCAGACCTCCCAGATCTCCTCGAGCGCCGAACCACCGGAGCCGCCCTGCTCGCCGCCGCCGGAGAGGACGTCGACCCCGCCTCCTTCCCCAAGCGTCGCCAGATGCTCCAGCGAGCCACCGAGCTCCTCAGCGGCGAAGAGGCCTCCCGAGCCGCGACCCTGCGTGAACGCCTCTCCGGACCCGGCGCCCGCCTCACCGGCGTCGCCGACCTCATCGAGGCCATCCACGACCCGCCCACCTTCCCGGCCGCCCTCGCCAGAGTCGTCGCCGAAGCACTCGGAGCAAACCGCGTCCTCATCATGCTCCGCCTCCCCGGTCTCGGCCGGCAGGTCACCTTCCAAGAGCTCTCCGGCGAAGAGGCGGCCGGCATCAGCGAGGAGGTCCTGCGGCGGGTCCAGGAGCCCGATGACGTGTGGATCGCCGCCGACGCCTTCGCCGATCCGAACATCCGCCGGGTGTCCGCCACCGTGCGCACGTTCAAGATCCGCAGCGTGCTCGCGGTCGCCATCCCCTACGAGGGAGAGGCGATCGGAGCCCTGTACGTGGACCATGTGCTGCGAGCCAACGCCTTTTCCGACGACGATGTCGAGGTCTTGAAGCGCCTCGCCGTCACCGCGGCACGGATCATCCCGCTGATGACCCCCAGGCGTGGGGACCTGCCCGAGCCCAAGGAGATCCTCGGCGTGCTGCACACCGACGCGGACTTCGTGGGGCAGCTCACCACCACGCTGGAGCGACTGGAGACCCAGCCGGTCACCAACGTGCTCGTCACCGGGGCGACGGGTACTGGCAAGACCTGGTTCGCGCGTCGACTCGCCACCGAAGTCCTTGGAAAGTCGGGAATCGTCGAGGCGGTGATGCGCCAGTCCGACCCCGACCGGCTGGTGAGCATGCTCGGCGGGACCCGACGCGGCGACTTCACCGGTGCCGTGGCCCAGCAGGGACTGATCAAACAGGCGCTGATGGAGAACAAGGCGCTCTTCCTCGACGAGGTCCAGGCCCTCGACAGCGAGGCTCAAGGTGCGCTGCTGCCCCTGCTCGAGCTGCCAAAACGCAGGTTCTCGGGACTGATTGACGCCGCCGGCCCCCTCGGCCGCCCCCTCACCATCCTCCTCGGCACCAACGTGGACGTGACACAAGGCCGCTGGCGAGCCCACTTCCGCGAGGACTTCTGGTTCCGCATGAGCCAGGTCCACATGCACCTGCCGACCCTCTCCGAGCGGGGACCCGAGGTCATCTACCAGCACCTGATGCGGTTTCTGCGCGGGCTCGGCGTCGAGCACCCCGAGCGCGCCCTGGAGCCCCGCGCCATCGGGGCACTGGACCGCTGGCCTTGGACGGGCAACCTGCGCGAGCTACGGTCGGCTGCGGAGAAGCTGGCGTTCTACATCAACAAGGAGCAGCGGCCGCTCACCGAGTCCGACCTGGCGCGCTGGGGGATCCTGCAGGTCGACGAGACGGCGGTCCCGGAGGGCCAGAGACGGCTGCCCAGCGCCGAGATTGCGGAGAAGAGAGCGATCCTCGCGGCTCTCGAGGCCAACGCTGGCAACCGCTCCCGAACTGCGCGAGCCCTCGGAATGCCGAGGTCGTCGCTGCTCTACCGGTTGAAGAAGTACGGCATCCACGCGTAGGAGAAGGCCGGTGATCTAATCGTCGGCGTCGGCGGCGTCGGCGTCGGGGCGTCGGCGTCGGCGGCGTCGGCGTTGGGGTCAGGTCTTGAACAACACCAAATTCGGGGATTCCGTAGATTGTTCCGTCGGCGGCAGGTCGATCGCCTGGGTTCAACCTGTTGTTCAAGACCTGACCCCTCCAGGTCGCCCGGTAGGTCCAGTGTTTTCGGCAGGCTCGAGACTGTTGTTCAAGACCTGACCCCGCCAGGTCGCCCGGTGATTAGGATGAGTGACCAGCTCACCGGAGCCCGAGATGTCCACCCTGCACCACAGTCTTCACCGGAGACTGCTGCGCAGGATCTCGACCAGTCAGGGCGACGGGGGCATCGACTTCGCCCTCGCCACCCGCCGGGTCCAGTTGCTCGCGGCATGCGTATTCGGCGCGTTGCTCGTAGAGATCTTGCTGGTCTCCGCCCTCGGCCGGTTCACTGCCTATCGCGGCGATCAGCTCCTGGATGCACTGCCGCCGCTGCTGGTGACTGTGGTGTTGTCGGCGGTCGTCATGGGACTGCTACAGATCAGCAAGCTGCCGCTGGCCGCCCGGATGGCCATCGGCATCTCCTATGTGTTCTCGGTCGTGATCCTGGTCACGATTGCCGACCTCAGGACGCCGTGGTGGGCGGAGGGCGAGCGCATGCGCGGCCTGCCCTGGGTGGCGATGTGGGTGATGCTCGTGCCCATCGTGGTGCCACTGGGACCCCGCCGGGCCATCGCGCGCAGCGTGGTGCTCTCGATCACGCCCGTCGCGGTGATGTTCGCCAGTGTCCAGTGGTTTGGCCTGCAGCCAGCGCCGGTCGGTGCCTACCTCGATCTGTATCTACCCTGCATGCTCGCCTCGGGCGTCGCCGTGATCATCGCCCGCATGATGTTCCGGCTCACCAAGGTGGCACACCAAGCGCAGATGCTGGGCAGCTATCAACTCGAGGAGCAGATCGGGGCCGGCGGTATGGGGGTGGTCTGGCGTGCTCGGCACCGGATGCTGGTTCGGCCCGCCGCCATCAAGTTGATCCGCTCCGAGCGCCTCACCTCGGTGGCGATATCCAGCCTCGATTCTGTGGTCAGCCGCTTCAAACGCGAGGCTCAGGCGACCGCTTCCCTTCGCTCCCCACACACCGTGGAGCTCTACGACTTCGGGGTGAGTGAGGACGGAACGCTCTTCTATGTGATGGAGCTGCTCGACGGGCTCGATCTGCAGAAGCTGGTGGAGCGCTTCGGCCCTCTTCCGGCGGAGCGGGTGATCTTTCTGCTCATCCAGATGTGCGATTCCCTGGCTGACGCCCACGCCAGCGGGCTCGTGCATCGAGACATCAAACCCGCCAACATCTACGTGTGCCGAATGGGGCAGAAGACGGACTTTGTGAAGATCCTCGACTTTGGTCTGGTGAAGTCCTTTGTCTCTGTCCAGGAAGATCTGGCGTTGACGGCCGAGCAATCGGTGATCGGCACCCCGGCGTTCCTCGCTCCCGAGGCCCTCGTTGGCGAAAAGGCGGATCAGCGCCTCGATATCTACAGTCTCGGTTGTGTGGCCTATTGGCTGCTGACCGGCGCCTATGTCTTCGACGCCATCTCGCCGCTGGCCATGGCGGTGGCCCACGCAAAGGACGATCCCATCCCGGTCTCCGAGCGGTCCGAGCTACCGATCCCTGGAGACCTCGATCGCATCATCCTCGATTGTCTGGCCAAGGACCCCGGCGACCGCCCGCAGAGCGCTGGCGAGCTCGCGATGCGCCTGGCGAGCTGTGCTCCAGAGCGAGCGTGGACCGATCAGCTGGCGGTGCAGTGGTGGGACCGGCACCTGCCTCAGCCGGGGTAGAGGTCTTCGCCGTTGGAAGCGCGTCGTTGGCGTCGGGGTCAGGTATTGAACAACAACTTCGACGATTCCGTAGCTTGGCCGGTTCGCGGCACATCGGTCCCCTCGGTTTGCCCCGGTTCAGGCGTGCTCCAACTGTTGTTCAAGACCTGACCCCCCGAGGTGGGCAGTTTGTTCCAGGGTTTTCGCCTGCCTGGAAGCTGTTGTTCAAGACCTGACCCCGCTAGAGCACCGCTAGAGCATGACCCCGCTAGAGCAGGCCCCGCTAGAGCAGGCCGGGATCGCTATCCAACGACGGGCCGTCCCGGAACGACCCCGCCCGATTCGCCTTCATCGGAATCCGCAGCGTGAACACCGAGCCCTCACCGATCTCGCTGCGAACGGCGATGTGTCCACCGAGGAGCTTCGCGCAGTGCTGGGAGAGTGCCAAGCCGAGCCCCTGCTCGAGGTACTCCCGGCTGCTCGCCGGATTGAAGTCTCGGAAGGCCTTGAACAGTCGGTCGATGTCCTCCTGGCTCATGCCCTCACCGGTGTCGGCGATGTGAAAGGCGATCCAGTCGGTGCCGCGCCCGGGCTCTCGCTCGACCTCGAGGGTGACGGTGCCCTCGTAGGTGTGATGGCTGGCGTTGTTCATGAGGTTTCGCACGGCGTGGGCGAGCTTCTGGCGATCGGTCTTCAGGAACCCTACGTCGTCGGCGATCCGCACCACGAGGCGGATGTCGTTGCGCTCGATGACCGGGGCGAGGGCGGCGGTGACCTCCTCGACGAGGCCGCTCACTGCGACGCGATCGATCTGGAGCGCGGCCTGGGTGTCGTCGGCCATGGAGAGGTTCTGGAGGCGGTCGGCGATTGGCAACAATCCATGGGCGGTCTCGAGCAGTGCCGAGCCCTTCCCTGCGGAGAGCTCCTTGGCCTGCTCGAGCAGGGTGTCGACCTCGGTGCGCACGCTGCGGCCGATGTTCCCGAGGATGTGGCCTCGGCGCTTGGCGGTCGTCATGACCAGGTGCCGCTCGGAATCGAGGGCGTCGCGAACTCGGCTCTCCTCTCGATCCAGGCGGGTTGTCGCCTCTTTTGCGACATAGACCATGGCCGGCATGTCCCGCATGCCCTTTCGCACCAGATCGATGGGGAAGGTCATTCCGTCGCTGTTTCGCCCCTTGGCGTGCCACTCGGTGCCGAGCACATCTCCCATGGCGGTGCGCCGCTCGATGCGCTCCGCGGACTGGAGCTTGTCGTGCCCGGGGATGAGATCCTCGACGTCTTTGTCTATCAGCTCCTCCCGCGAGTAGCCGAAGATCTGTATTGAAACGGCATTACAGTCCTGGATCAGCCCGTTGTGATCCACCACGAGCACGGCATCGGGTGTGTTGTCGAGAATTGTACGCACCAGCTGCTCGCGGGCTCGAATGACTCTTGCTTTGCGCCGCAGATGCGCATGCATCTCGTTGAACTGATTCTCGAGCACCAACCGCCTTCGCCAGACACCCCAGCCGAGTCCCAGGCCAATGAACGGCGTGATCATGAGGATCCAGAACGCAGGTTGAAGGTGCAGAGGCTGCGTCGGCGCAGGCAGCAAGGCGTAGATGGTGCAACCGACCGCAAAGAGGATCAGTCCAACCATGAATCCCGTGATCGGCTCGGTCGGGGAAGAACGTGCAGGAATGGGCACGATCTGCGATCCAGACGAGCTGCGGCGGATGGGATCTCTCTCCGTCGTGCACCTCCCAACGGAAAGGTGTCAGTATTGTACATCGACATGCTATGAGCATGCGCTCCCGGAGGACGTTTGCAGACTCGTTGGCTGACATTCTCGCTTCTCTTCAGCGGCTGCTTCTACGTGTCCCCCGAGGAGCACGCGGCGAGGTGGGATGTGGACGGGGATGGGATCGAGCGCCCCGAGGACTGCGACGACAAAGACAAGGATGTGCAGGACCTCACCTGGTACACCGACCTGGATGGAGATGGGTTTGGAGATCCCGAGACCGGGGTGAGCGAATGTGAGCCTTTGGTGGGAGCAGTGTCAAATGGCGACGACTGCGACGACTCGGTGGCCACCACAAATCCCGGCGCCTCCGAGCTTTGCAATGGCATCGACGACAACTGCAACGAGCTCGTCGACGAGGACGATGATCTGGTCCCGACCTGGTTCGAGGATGCCGATGGCGACGGCTTTGGCGACGTGGGGTCGGAGGTGAGCGCGTGCTCCCAGCCCACCGGCTATGTCGATCGGGCCGGAGACTGCAACGACGACCTGGCAAATGGGGGGTTCGACATCAACCCCGATGCCGAGGACATCTGCGACGGCGTCGACAACGACTGCTCGGGCGAAGCCGACGACGACGAGGCTTACTGGGTCGACTGGTACGTCGACGGCGACCTCGATGGCTTCGGCGACGAGAACGCGATGCCGACGGTGCACGGGTGCGAGGGTGGCGCGGGCGACGTCGCCGATGCGACCGACTGTGACGACCTCGACCCCCTCGTCAATCCTGATCCGCTCACCCTCGAGCTCTGTGACGGCATCGACAACAACTGCGACGGCAACACCGACGATCCAACCTCGGACAACGCCATCGACTGGTATCTGGACGCCGACGGCGATGGCTACGGGTTCGCTGGCGACGTTCTTCGGCTCTGCACCTGCTCTCCCGCCTATGGCTGCTATCGGATCGACAACTTCGTCGACTGTGATGACAGCGATCCCGAGGTGCATCCGCAGCACGACGAGATCTGCCTGAATCTCATCGACGACAACTGCGACACGAATGTCGACGAAGCCCAGTGCACGAACGAGTGCGACACCGGAGATACAGGCTGTTGATGTTCCTCCTGCTCCTCCTCTCGTTGTCGGCGAATGCCCAAGATTGTCCGGCGCCGACCTACAGCACCGAGCTCACCGGCGCGATCAAGGAGGCCGAGGGCACCTTCACCGATCTGGACATTCCAGCGTTCCGTTCCGCTACCGACAAGCTGCGCACGGTCATTCCCTGTCTTCGCGATCCGGTGACCCGTAGCGTTGCCGCCGAGGTGCACAGGTTCCTAGGGATCCGCGCCTTTGGCGACAAGGAACCCAACGCCAAGCTCTACTTCGCAGCGGCCCGGTCCATCGAGCCCTACTACGAGTTCCCGAGTAGCCTGATCCCGCCTGGAAACCCGCTCCGCGGCATCTATGCTGACCTGGAGCTCGGGCAGGGGACCTCGCGCGACGTGCCGAAGCCCGAGGTCGGCTACGTCCAGTTCGACGGGCGCACGACCCTGAAGCGGCCGGTGACCTGGCCAACCCTCATGCAGCGCTTCGACGACGAAGGTGTGGTGGTGGAGAGCGCCTACCTCGGCCCCGAGGATCCGATGCCCACCTATGCCGTTAGCACCGCCGTCGAGGTGCCCGATCCGATCATCAAGGGCAAGTGGCCGAAAGCGCGTCTGCCGCTGATGCTCGGCACCGGTGTTGCCGCCGTCGCCACCGGTGTGATCTATGGCCTGGCGGGGGGCGCCGAGGCGAAGTTCAAGAGCCCGGACACCCCTGACAACCAGCTGGACAGGTACGAGAGGAAGGCGAACACGCTGGTTGTCGTCTCCGGGGTCACCGGGGCCGCGACGGTTGGGCTGGGAATAGGCTTCGCGACGACGTTCTAGCGGTCAGCGCGCAAAAAGAAGGCCCCCCGGTGTGGACCGGGAGGCCGTGGCTTCAAGACCTAGGGGCTACTTGCCGCGGAGATCCTCGAAGGGCCGCTCGTTCTCGCCTGTGTAGACCTGGCGCGGGCGGTGAATGCGATAGCCGGGCTCGTCGCGCATCTCTTTCCAGTGTGCGATCCAGCCGGGCAGGCGTCCGAGCACGAACATCACGGTGAACATCTGGGTGGGGATGCCCATCGCGCGGTAGATGATGCCGCTGTAGAAGTCGACGTTCGGATAGAGGCGACGGTCGACGAAGTAGGGGTCGGAGAGCGCGGTCTCTTCCATCTTCTTGGCGATGTCGAGGAGCGGGTCGTTGACGCCGAGCTCGCTGAAGATCCGGTCCGCAGCCCCTTTGAGGAGGCGGGCGCGGGGGTCGAAGTTCTTGTAGACGCGGTGGCCGAAGCCCATGAGACGGGTGCCGGAGTCGCGATCCTTGGCCCTCTCGAGGAAGCCCTTGTAGTCGCCGCCCGCGGCCTGGATCGTCTCCAGCATCTCGATGACCTTCTGGTTGGCGCCGCCGTGGCGGGGACCCCAGAGTGCGCAGATCGCTGCGGAGACCGACGCGTAGAGGTTGGCTTCGGAGGAGCCCACCATGCGCATGGTCGAGGTGCTGCAGTTCTGCTCGTGGTCGGCGTGCAGGATGAGGAGCAGGTTCAGTGCCTCTTCGAGGGCCGGGTGGCACTCGTAGGGCTCCGAGGGAACCGAGAACATCATGCGCAGGAAGTTGGCCGGATAGGACAGGTGGTTCTGCGGGTAGATGAACGGCTGGCCAACGGATTTTTTGTGGGCGAAGGCCGCCAGCGTCTTGGCCTTGGCCAGCAGACGGATGATGTTCAGGTCTTCGTCGTTCGCGGACTGCGGGTAGAAGGTGCTCAGGGACGCCATCATCGCCGCCATGATCGCCATGGGATGGGCGTTGGGCGGATATCCCTCGAAGAACTTCTTCATGTCTTCGTGCAGCAGCGTGTGGTGCGTCAGATCGTCCTGGAACTTGGCCAGCTTGTCGCCCACGGCGCGCTCACCGTAGATCAGCATGTAGCAGACCTCGGAGAAGCTAGCGTTCGCGGCGATATCTTCGATGGGGTAGCCGCGATAGCGCAGAATACCCTTTTCGCCGTTGATGAACGTGATGCCGCTCTTGCAGGAGCCGGTGCTCCCGTATGCCGGGTCGAGCGTGATCAAACCGGTGTTCTTTCGGAGCGCGACGACGTCGATTCCGACCTCGCCTTCGGAACCGACTACTACAGGTAGTTCGTGCTCTTTTCCGTCGTAGATGAGCTTGGCAGTGGACACTTGACCCCCCCTGGTTTTGGTTGTTGGAAGAATCGGTATGTAACCTCTTCCGTAGGGGTGCGTGACGGTCAATGAACCGCATCTCAGGATCATTTTCTTTCCGGTCCCCTGAGGCTGCGGTTCTCACTATCGAAACCAACACTGGAGCACACAAATGCACAGCCGATATACCGCCGCCATCGTCGCCATCGCCCTCGCTTCCGGTTGTACCGCCGGCACCGCGGATGACTTCTCCAATGTCCTGCCTGACGAGAGGATCCTGATCAACCTTCCGGTCGACGACACCGCTGGGCTGCGCTCCGAGGTCGGCGACACCGCTGAGTACTACCTCTTTACTGCCCAGGTCACCCGCGACGTGAATGGCCTGATCGGGGATGTGCTGGATGCGGTGGAGCACATCTCCGGCTTCGATCCGACCTGGTCCGACGACGAAGACAACACCGCGGTCTGGGGCCCGTGGGAGGACAACGGCGTCGACGGCATGATGGCTATCCACTACGACGAGGCGGCCGACACCTACGAGTGGTCGCTGAACTTCAAGGAAACCGGCGCCGACGAAGAGGCCTGGGAGACGATCTTTGCGGGCAACGTGTACGAAGGTGCGACCGACGAGACCGGCGCTGGGGCTCTGGCCATCAACTTCGACGCCCTGTCGGCAATCGACGACGAGGAAGTTGACGTCACCGGCGTCTTCTATGTCGAGTACGACGTCACCGAGGAAGGCACCGACGCCACCGCGGGCTGGGACAGCTTCAGCGAGGACGGCAGCGAAGTCACCGACATCGCCTACTTCTACAGCCAGGAGCACGGCGAGGGCGGCATGATGGATCTGGTCTACTGGGCCGACATCACCGGCAACGACGTGCAAGAAGCCCACATCGTGCGCTCCCGGTGGCACAAAGAGGGCGACGGGCGCTCGGATGTCTACGTCACCGACGGCGACTTCGGGGCTCTGGTCTACAACGCGACCGAGTGCTGGCAGCCCAATCACTCCGTGACGTTCTACGAGGAGAATGCTTCGTTCACGACCAGTGGCGACGAAGAGATGTGCACCTTTGCCGAGCCCGACTGGAACGAGTCCGACGACGCGCCGGCAGCTCGCTAGGCTTCGTTCAGCTCCTCCATCTCCTCCTCGGAGATGGGGACTTCTGGCGCCACGCCGGCGTCTCGTTGGCGCCAATAGATCAGCAATCCGAGAGCCATCGCGCCCAGGCCGATGGCTTGTGACGTCGTGACTCCGGCGATGACTACCTGGAGGCCCTCGTCGACCTGTTGCATGCCGGGTGGGATCCACGCCGCGGTAGCCTCGGAGACCTGCCGGGAGATCACATATCCCCGTTCATCGGCTCGAAACGCCTCTCCGAAGATGCGGATCGGGGGCTGCACGATCAGCGTGATGGCGGCGATGTGACCGTCGAAGCGCCGGTACTTGTAGAGCGCGTTGAGCAGGACGACCAGGGAGAGCAGCAGGACCGCGTCCCAGATCTGGGTGGGATAGAGCGGTGTTCCGTGGATGCTGCCGACGCCGTCCCAGACCTCGCTGGTGAGGAATGGCGGAGCAGTTGACAGCCAGAGCTGACCGTGGAGCGTGCCGGCGGGGATCAGGCCGAGGGGGTTGGGGCCGACGCTGGCTACGGCGCCGTGGCAGCACCCCGAGAAGAAGCAACCTATCCGGCCGACGCCCATGCCGATGACGACCGAGGGAGCGGCGAGGTCGGCGAGCTTCCACTTTGGGATGTTGTTGACGTGAGCGATCGCCGCGACCCCAAGGGTGCCCCCGATCACGCCCCCATAGACCGCGAACCCGGCGCCGCTGATCAGGGACATCGGGTTCTCGAGGGTCTGCATTGGGGCGACGGCGATGGCGTACAGGAGCTTGCCGCCAGTCATCCCACCCACTGCTGCAGCGACGTAGATCCCGAGCAACTTGTCGGGATGAATGCCGACCTTCAGCCCTCTGTAGTGCCCGAGCAGGAAGGCGCTGCAGAAGGCGAGCAAGATGAACATCCCGTACGGGTGGATGCCGAAGGGTTGCCCGTTGATGTCGACTTCGTAGAGGGTGGGGAACATCTCGCTTGTCTATAACTCCACGCGGCCGGTCTATGACCCCCCGTCGAGGAACCACTGCGGGGTGCCGAACACGCAGTCGTCGCACCCCTCTTCGCCCGGGATCGCCACCTCGTCGGCCAGCTGCGGGAGCTCGGCGGAGACAGCCTCGGAACCGACGACCCACTTCTTCTTGGAGAACATCTTCAGGGAGTGTTTGCCCCGCTTGAGCTCGAGGCAGAGGTCGAAGGGTTTGACGTTGCATTTCCAGGTCTTCGCGTCGACGGCGACCTTTTTGTTCTCCTGGGGGAACTTGAGCACGAGCTTGTTGCCCTGCTTGGTGTACAGGAAGGTGTCGCTGAAGAACCTCCACCGGGATGCGGCCTGGACGGCGCCGTACTTGTTCTTCTTCTTCTCCGCGGCGACAAAGATGCGAATCATGTCGCGCTTGCTCTTTGGTATCCGGTTGATCCACACCTGGTTGATGAGGTGCTCGGAGGAGGCGACTTCGGATGCCCCATCGTCGGGAGCGGGCCACATGAAGTAGCTTGCACACACGAGGCTTGTTGCCAGCAAGAGGGCTGCAGGGAGAACGCGGAGTCTTCGTTGTCTGGCCATGGCTCGATACCTCTCCGTGGAAATGTAACCGTGCGAAGGGGAACTGCGGCTATAGTCTGGCAATTGTGAGGAATGCATGGGTGTTGTGCGCACAAGTCTGCAGGCTACAGCGTTGGCGGCCATCCTCGCAGCTCCGATGCTTCCCTCCCTGGCCGAGGCAGCCGCTGGTTGTGGGGTTGGAGGCTACTGTTATCAGGACTGCAACGAGCCCGGTGGCCCGGCTTGTGCGTATACAAATGGGGCATCGTCCGACGGGATGACGGGCCTGTGCTCCGACGAGCGCTACAACGGTGGCGGAATCGGCTTCAACTTCCCGTTCTACGGTCTCAACTACAACAGCGTGTCGGTGTCTGCAAACGGGGTGATCTACCTCTCTGGCGGAGCAAACGACGCCACCAACCAGGCCATCACCGGCAACGAGGGTCGGGCGTACATCGCAGTGCTCTGGGACGACTGGGCCATGGACAACATGGACACCTGGGGCCTGATCTGCCTCCGCAACCCCGACTGTTCCAATACTGGTCCTCTCACCGGGGTGGAGTCCTATCAGACCGGCTTCGGCTCGGATGCCATCGGCCAGTACTACGAGGTGGGGTGGGCTTCTACGGAGCACCACGGGGTCTGCAATGGCAACGTCGCACACTTCGGCGTTCGCCTGTATGACACGGGCCAGATCCTCATGCAGTACCAGGACGTCGTCGTGGGGAACGCTGGCATCGACAACGGCGGTAGCGCTACGATCGGCGTCAGCAGGGGATCATTCGGGGAGTACACCGAGTACAGCTTCAACACGGCCTCCATCGCCTCCACCCCGTTTGCGATCCTGTGGGATCCGCCGGGAGGCTGCACGGATGCCGATCTGGACGGGCACTGCGACATCCCCACCGGCGGCGACGACTGCGACGACGGCGATGCCAACAACTACCCGGGGAACACCGAGATCTGTGACGGGCAGGACAACGACTGCGACTCCCTGGTTGACGACCTCGATCCTGACATTCCCGATGCCGACGGTGACGGGGTGCCCGCCTGCACCGACTGTGACGACTCCGACGGCAACAACTTCCCGGGCAACCCCGAGATCTGCGACGGACAGGACAACGACTGCAACTTCCTCGCCGATTTCCCCGGAGAGGGAGTGGATGCCGATGGAGACGGCTCGGACGGCTGCTTGGACTGCGACGACTCCGATCCGAACAACTTCCCGGGCAACCCAGAGGTCTGTGACGGCTTCGACAACGACTGCAACGGCCTCCCCGACTTCCCTGGAGAGGGCGCCGATGCTGATGGAGACGGGATCCCCGACGGGTGCGACATCTGTCCGGGCTACGACGATGGCTTGGATGGTGATGGCGACGGCGTTCCGGATGGCTGTGACAACTGCCCGACTGTAGTGAATGGTGGGCAGACCGACGGCGACGGCGACGGCGATGGCGACCTCTGTGACAACTGCGTTGCGGTGCCGAATCCCACGCAGACGGACTCCGACGGTGATGGCGTTGGAAACGAGTGTGACGTGTGTCTCGGCTTCGACGACACCCTCGATGCCGATGGCGACACACATCCAGATGGCTGCGACAACTGCCCGATCGACGCGAACTTTCCCCAGACGGACACCGACGTCGACGGCGTGGGCAACACCTGTGACAACTGCATCACTGTGGCGAATGCCGGTCAGGGTGACGGCGATCTGGATGGGTTTGGAGACGCCTGCGACGTCTGTGCGGGGTCCGACGACGCGCTCGACGGGGATGGCGATGGCGTGCCCGATGGCTGCGACGCCTGCCCGGGCTCTCCCGACGGTGCCGATGTGGATGGGGACGGGGTGCCAAACGGCTGCGATCTCTGTCCGGGCTACGACGACACGCTGGACGCGGACACCGACGGCCTCGCCGATGGCTGCGACAACTGTCCGAACATCGCCAATGGCGGCCAGAACGACGTCGAGGGAGACGGCGTCGGGGATGTGTGTGATAACTGTCCGACCACCCCGAATGCGGTCCAGACCGACAGCGATGGCGATGGCGTTGGCAACGACTGCGACGCCTGTCCCGGCTACGACGATCTGGTCGATGACGATGGTGACGGGCTCGCTGACGGCTGCGACAACTGCCCCAATACGCCGAATTTCGGGCAGAACGACTTCGACTTCGACGGCGTCGGGGACATCTGCGACAACTGCGTGACCGACGCGAACGCGGCCCAGACGGACAGCGACGGCGATGGCTACGGCAACACCTGTGACATCTGTGCGGGCTACGACGACGACCTGGATGGCGACGGCGACACCGTTCCCGATGGCTGCGATCTGTGTGCGGGCTACAGCGACCTCCAGGACGCCGACAGTGACAGCGTTCCCAACGGCTGTGACATCTGTCCGGGCTACGACGACGCGGTGGACGGCGACGGCGACGGCGATCCCGATGGCTGCGACAACTGCCCCCTGGCTTCGAATCCCGCTCAGGACGACGGCGATCTGGATGGGATCGGCGATCTCTGTGACAACTGCCCAACGGACGCCAACTTCGGCCAGTCCGACGCCGACATCGATGGCGTCGGGGATGCCTGCGACATCTGCGCGGGTGGCAATGACAACATCGACTCCGACAACGACGGGATCCCGGACTTCTGTGATTCCTGCCTCTCTCCGCTGGATACCGACGGGGACGGGGTGGTGGATGACTGCGACGTGTGCCCAGGTTGGGACGATGGGGTGGATCCAGACGGCGACGGGGTTCCCGATGGCTGCGATATCTGCGCGGCGGGGGACGACTTCGCGGATGCGGACAGCGACCTGGTTCCCGATGCCTGCGACCTGTGTCCCGGCGGCGATGATGCCCTCGATGACGACACCGACGGCGTGCCCGATGGCTGCGATTTGTGCGATGGCTACGACGACACCCTCGATGGCGACAACGACGGAGTGGCGGATGGCTGCGACCTCTGTGTGGGCTACGACGACGCCCTGGACTCGGACTTCGACGGGGTGGCCAATGGCTGCGATGTCTGCCCGGGAAACGATGATCTCATCGATACCGACTCCGATACCGTCCCGGATGGCTGTGACGCCTGTCCCGGCTACGACGACAACGCGGACGGCGATGGCGACGGGGTGGCGGATGGCTGCGACGCCTGCGTGGGCTCCGACGACGGCGACGATGCCGATCTGGACGGGGTGCCCGATGGCTGCGATGCCTGTCCGGGTTCCAACGACGCCCTCGACACCGACCTCGACAGCGTTCCCAACGGCTGCGATGTCTGCCCTAGCAACGACGATCTCCTCGATGGGGATGGCGACTCGGTGCCCGACGGCTGCGATGCCTGCCCTGGTTTCGACGACTCGGTGGATGGGGACGGCGACACGGTCGCCGACGGCTGCGATGTGTGCCCAGGCCCGGACGATACCTTGGACGCCGACTCTGACGGAGTGCCGGACGGCTGCGATGTGTGCGCCGGGTCCGACGACACCGTCGATGTCGACACGGATGGCGTTCCGAACGGCTGCGATGTCTGCCCTGGCACCGACGATCTGCTCGACGCCGATGGCGATCTGATTCCGGATGGCTGCGATGTCTGTCCCGGATCCGACGACGCGGTGGATGGTGACGGCGACGCGGTCCCAGACGGCTGCGACAACTGTGCTGCAGACTCGAATGGATCCCAGGTCGACTCCGACGGCGATGGTGCCGGCGATGTCTGCGATGTCTGTCCTGGCGGTGACGACAGCATCGACACCGACGGGGACGGCATCCCGAACTTCTGCGAGGTCTGCGTCGGGCCCAACGACACCGATGGCGACGGGGTCCTCGACGACTGTGATGTGTGCCCGGGTGGCGACGATGCGCTGGACGGGGACGCCGACCTGGTGCCCGACGCCTGCGACATCTGTCTCGGCGGGAACGACCGCGACGACGCCGACATCGACGGCGTTCCGGACTTCTGCGATGTCTGCCCCGGGAGCGACGACACCGCCGACGGAGATGTGGACGGCACGCCCGACGCCTGTGATCCGTGTCCGCTGGACGCCTTCGAGTTGGACGCGGACGGCGACGGATCCTGGGACTGCGACGACTGCGACGACACCGATCCGACCCTGGAGTACGACGACGGCGATGGCGACGGCTTCGCGACCTGCGATGGTGACTGCAATGACCTGAACGCCGCCGTCTTCCCCGGAGCGCTCGAGCTCGCCGACGGCATCGATGCGGACTGTGACGGCATCGTCGATGAGCAGACCGACTGGTACGACGACGACGGCGACGGCGTCACCGAGGAGGGTGGGGACTGCGACGACGGGGATCCCGGCGTCGGACCGGGTGAAGTCGAGGTTTGCGACGGTCTCGACAACGACTGCGACGGCACCATTGACGAACAGACCGACTGCTACGACGACGATGGCGACGGCTACTGTGAGCACCCGACCTTCTGCTCCGACGGAGCGGTGCCAGGAGACTGCAACGACGGCGATGTTGCCGTGAATCCCGGCGAAGTAGAGATCCCAGAGAACGGGGTCGACGACGACTGCGATGGCGTTGTCGACGCTGGGGTCAACGATGTCGATGGCGACGGCTATATCGAGGCGGCGGGCGACTGCGATCCCGATGATCCCGACGTGTACCCCGGCGCTCCCGAGCTCGACGACGGCCTCGACAACGACTGTGATGGCGACATCGACGAGGGAACGGACCACTTCGACGACGACGGCGACGGCTGGACCGAGGTCGACGGCGACTGCAACGACGCAGATCCGGGGATCTCTCCGGACGATTCCGAGATCGCAAACGGAGCTGATGACGACTGCGACGGAGAGGTGGACGAGGACACCGAGGTCAGCGATGACGACGGCGACGGCATGTCGGAGCGAGACGGCGACTGCGACGACGACAACCCGCTGGTCTATCCTGGCGCCCCGGAGATCGAGAACGGGGCCGACGACGACTGTGACGGCGCCAACGACGAAGACTTCTCGGACGTGGACGGCGACGGCTTCGGCGTCGATGACGGAGACTGCGACGACCACAATGGCTGGGTTGGCCCGGGCTTTGTCGAGATCTGCGACGACCTTGACAACAACTGCGATGGCAGCATCGACGAGGACTGTGACGCGGTGAAACTCGGCGGAGTCGACAAGGGACCGTGTTCCTGCGCGACGGGTTCTCCGGGCGAAGTCGGGTGGTTGATCCTGGTCGGCCTGATCGCCTTGGGGCGTCGTCGTCGAGAAACGGGCTGACGCTTCGCTATCGCTTCTTGTGCCGATGAGGACTAATTACCTTGGATGGAGATCCGGTACGAGATGGACGGCGTCGCCTGGCGGGAGGCGCGCAAGGCCCTGCTTCTGCGTCGCGTGGTGGTTGGCGTCACGATATTGTCGGGGTTCTGCCTGGCGATGATCGGAACAATGGACACGGCGGCCCGGATCGTCGTGCTGATCGCCTGGCCTATCGGCGTGGCGCTGGTGATCTTCTTCTGGCGACGAACCCGGCACAACTCGGTGAGCAATCCGCAGGGGACCTACACAATCCGGGCCACCCCCGAGCAGCTGGAGGTCGAGTACAGCGTCGGCCACGCCTGGTTCAGCTGGGATTTTGTAGATTGGACGAAGCGATCAGGCTTCTTGGTCGGCTGGGTACGAGGGTCTGGAGTGGTGTGTCTGCCTGCCGGGGCCTACACGCCAGAGCAGGAGGCGGAGCTGCGGGCTCTGAAGGCGAACTCCGCCGGACATCACCCCTCGCCACCGCCTCAGCCCGGCTACGACGAGCTCGAGGTCGCGGTGGACAACAGCCGCGCGCTGCGGGTGCGGGGTGCGCAGGTCTACATGGACGCCCTGCGTGAGAAGAACCGCAAGGGCATACGAATCCTGTCGGTGATCGCCGGTTTGATCGGCCTCATGGCCCTCCTCCTGGGTTGCACTGGCGAGCCCTTGGTCCTCGCGCTGGCAGTCTTCGATGCCGGGGGGTTCTTTGCCTTGGCCTCTGCGCCGTTCTGGGGTCCGCACCTGCACTGGCTGCGAAAGCCCGTGGGCGAACGTTTCACCCTCCACGCCGGCCCGAAGGGGGTCTGGGTCCACTCCGTGCGTGGAACCTCCGCAATTCAATGGAAGCGCGTCACCCAGATCCTCCATGGGCGCGCCACGACGGCCATCTGTGTGGGGGCGCAGGTCACCCCGATCCCCGATCTCTCCTTTGAGCGCACCCTTGACGGCGAGGAGTTCGCCGACCGAGCCCGCGCCTGGCAGGAGGCGGCGTCGGCCCTCACCGAGATCCCAAATCCCGACGGTGTGGTCTCCCCGGACATCGCCAATCCCTTTGCTCCCCCGGCCTAGGCGGAGCCTGGGCAGGCGGTCCAGCTCGGGCCCGGGGCCGGCCAGGACTGCAGCAGCCCCTCTTCGGCGAGAGATATATAGCTGTCTCCGCCGATGATGAGATGATCCAGGAGGCTGACACCGAGGAGCCGGCCAGCCCGCGCCACCCGCTCGGTGACATCGCGATCCTGGGCCGAGGGAGTGGGGTCTCCCGAAGGGTGGTTGTGGCCGAGAATCACCGCTGAAGCTGCCATGTGTACGGCAACCCGGAACACCTGGCGGGGATCGACGACGGTGAAACCATCGGACCCACGCGTCAGGCGGCGCAGCCCCAGCGGCCGCCGTCGCCGATCGAGGTACAGGGCGTGAAGCTCTTCGTCGGGGAGCCCGGAGAGGCCCGGACCCAGCAGATCCCACGCTTCTTCGGCATTCAACACCGGAGTGTCGCGCTCTCTGGTGGCGGTGGCCCGGCGTCCGGCATGGAGCGCGGCGTGCAGTCGAACCGCCCGGGCGAAACCCACCCCGTCGACGTTCTGGAGCTCGCGAGGGTCGCAGAGCGCCAGGCCGCCGAGGCCGTCGAACTGCGTGAGCAGACGGGCCGCGATCTCGAGAGCGGAGCGGTTGGCGGTGCCTGTGCCGATGACAAGGGCGACGAGCTCGGCGTCACCGAAGCGATCCGGTCCGTGGTGGGCATATCTCTCTCTGGGTCGCATCGAACCTCCGCCGCGTCCGAATGCAAGACGAATGCCAGCCCAAAACCGGGTTCTGAGCGTCCCGGAGGTGACGGACGTCCGTCAGACGTCGGTCAGTTCCACTTTCTGGGATGGGATCGGTGCGTCATCCTGTCTCTGCTGTGCGACCACGGAGCGCTCATGGCCAAATTCGCTCATCTGTTGGAGCCGATCATCGACGACCTGTACCGCTACGCGTGCCGACTGGCGGGGGATCCTGTCGCCGCCGAGGACCTTCTGCAGGCTGGATTGTTGCGCGGCTTGAACAAGTATGGGCAGCTCCGGGAGGCGTCGACCTTCAGGGTCTGGATGACGCGAGTTCTGCGAACGACTTGGCTCAACTCCCACGACAAGCGCACCGAGCTACCCATCGCGGACGATGAGATCGAGCGGATCGGACCCGCTTTGCGCCCGCTTCCGAGCCCCGACGAGCATGTCCGCAACTCCCGCCTCGGCGAGCAGATCTCCGTGGCGCTGGATGACCTTCCCAGGGACCGTCGCGAGGCAGTGTGGCTCGTGGATGGCTTGGGATTCACCTTCTCCGAGGCAGCCAATATCCTGGAGGAACCCGTTGGAACCGTCGCATCCCGCGTCTCCCGCGGCCGTGCGGCCCTCAGACAACAGCTGCGCGGTGTCGCGCTCGACAGAGGAGTGATCGCATGAATCCGTGCAACGAACACCGGCACCTGATCGATGTCCACCTCCACGATCCCGAGGCGGTGGATCTGACCGACGAGACCGCTCTGCATCTCGAGTCCTGCGTGTCCTGCATGAGCCGCTTTGACGCTAATAATCCGCCTTGGGATGACTTCGCAGCCGAGCAGGAACGGCTGGATCCGGCCCGTCGCGCCGAGCTGCTTGCGACGGATGCCCAGCGCCCGTCGTTGGCCCGCTGGGGTTTTGGATCCCTGGTTGCGGCCGCCGCCGTTGCCACCCTCACCCTCGCCTGGCTCCCGGGTCCCGAGCCTGCCGCGAACGAGGTCGGTACGCCTCCAGACCCGCCCGTCGCTGCATCTGTGACGGACGAGGACCCTTTGGAGCCCCGCGACTTGCTCAGCGAGGCCAGCCAGCTCGGCTTCGAGGGGAGGGTGGACGAGGCCCTCGATATCCTTGACGAACTCTACGAGATGGAAGGTGTCAACGACCAGATCCTCGGCGCTGCAGGGCGCCTGTCACAAGAACTGGAGTTGGTCGGCGAGCCCGCCGGCGACCTGTCCTCGGTGGAGTGGTTGGTGGACCAGGGCAGCTTCGACACCGACGATCTGACCATGGTGATCTTCTATGAGGAGTGGTGCCCGCACTGCAAGCGCGAGGTTCCCAGAGCGGGGGAACGCTACGAGAAGCTCCGCAAGCGGGGGTATCAGCTGTTTGGCATCACCAAGGCGTCCCGAACGGGCGTTGACGCTGCGCTCACCTTCATCGACGAGGAGGGGCTCGGCTTTCCTGTCGGGCTGGACGCCTCTGGCGAGGTCTCCGACTACTTCGGGGTTGAGGGCATTCCCGCTGCGGCTCTCGTGGATGACGGCGTCATCATCTGGCGAGGTCACCCGGCGCGACTCACCGAGCCCGTCTTGGTGGGTTTCCTGGAGTGATCCCCTGATCGGATAGGATTGCCGAGGGGTGCCTTGGATCCTGACGAAGACGAACCGCGCTTCGAGATCATCGGAGAGCTCGGCAAAGGCGGCATGGCGACTGTGTTTCTCGCCGAGGACCGGGTGCGCGGAGAGCGCGTCGCCCTCAAGATCCTGCACGAGCATCTCGCCGATGATCCCGACGCCCGGGCGCGGCTGACCCGCGAGGTCAAGGCCGCTGCTCGGATCCAGCACAAAAACGCTCTGGTCGCCTTCGACATCCACGACCTCGATGGCCGCCTGGCGCTGTCGATGCCGGTGCACCGCGGGCTGACCCTGGCCGAGCGCGTCGCGACCGACGGGCCTCTCGCCGAAGACGAACTGCGGGAGCTGGCTATCGCCGTCTGTGGAGCTCTCGGGGCCGCCCACACGCGCGGCGTCGTGCATCGAGACGTGACACCGAACAACATCCTCGTCGGCGATGGACCGGCGGTGCTGGCCGACTTTGGACTGGCCCGCTTGGAGGGAAGCACCACGCGAACAGCGGCCACTCCGGGAACCTGGGGCTACACCGCGCCAGAGGTCTACGAGGGAGAGGTCGCCGACCCGCGCTCCGATCTGTACGGCCTCGGGGCCGCGCTGTACCTGGCCGCAACGGGCACTCCGGCCTACTCCGAGTCCACACCGGGCGCGACCCTGAAGCGACAGCTCGACGGCGCTCACGAACCTCTGGCGACAGTGCGGCCAGACCTCCCGGCCGATCTGTGTGGGGCGATCGAGGGCCTCTTGCAGGTGGATCCCGACCTGCGTCCGCTCGCAGCCCGCGAAGTCGAGGACGCGTTGAGGCTACGCGAAGCCCCCATTCTACCCAAACCTTGGGCAGCTGCGGGGACTGGGCTGCCCCTCGGCATGTACACCGTGATCGTCAGCCAGGGTGCCCGGTCCAATGCGCGCGACCTCACGGATGCTGTCGGCAAGCTGACTGGGACGGCGTCCGCGGGCATTCCGTCCGAGATGGCTCTGCAGGAGTTCAAGCTCGTCGAGGGCGTCAACCACGCCACCGCCGAGAAGCTCGCTGCCGAGGCCCTTCGCTGCGGCTACGAGCCACGGTTCGTCAACGATCCGAAGGTGAAGTGGTCCCAGAAGCGGGGGCAGTGGCACATCGGTATCGCCGGTGCGCTCGCGGTTCTCGCGCCCCTTGCCACGGTTGTCAGCATCAACGGGGATCCTGCGCCTTGGCTCGCGCTTTTCCCGCTCATCGGGGCCGTCGGCTTTGCCTATCTCGGCCTGACGAGGATGCGGCTTCAGCTCGCCTTCGACAACCTCAGGCCGGCCGCCGAGCCGACCCCCGAGGATCCGTTCCTGCGCATGCACAGCCGGACCACGCAGCAGCTCCAGTTGTTGGACTCCGTGCTAGGCGAGGTAGAAAGCGAGCTATCTCCGGCGGCTGTCGACCCGGTCCGACGAGCTGCGGCCGCCCTTCGGGAACGAGCTGCGGCCCTGGTCGAACCCGCTCGCGCTCTGGCAGCGCAGACGAGCCCCCGCGACGACTCGGCGGCCCACGAGGCCGTCGCCCGGATCCACAGGCGCCTGCGCCGCATCGAGACCCTGGGCAAGGCCGGCGAACCCGTGGACGAGGTGGAGCGGCGAAAGCTGGAGCGAGCCCTGGAGAGCCACGCAGAGACCGCTCGATCCCACGACGAAGCCATCGCCCTCCGCACGCGAATCGCCGCCCAGCTCCTGGAGATTGGCGCCGCTGCGACTCGGGCCACTCGCGCCCTCCGTCGGGATCTGCTCGCTCCGGGTTCGGTGAGTTCGTTGCTCGAGCAGCTCGAGAAGGAATCCGCCGCCGCCGCCGAGGTCCTCGAGGAACTCGACGCTAACGAGCTCGCGCAAAAGCAAAGACGTCTGCAGGCTTTGCGGCGGAAATCCAGTCGGCAGTAGCCATGACGATGGAGTCGGTGTGGCTGCCAGCCGTGAACGCGATCCGATCGGCGCTCGCGAGCCCGGCGTCCACATAGAGCGGCATGTCGAAGATCGGGAAACCGAAGGGCGGTACGCAGCCCGGCGTGAGCCCCGTCAGCTCGTCGAGTTCTTCGAGGGTGGCGAAGCGATAGCGTCGGATGTCCAGGTGTTTTCGCAGCGCTCTGTTGAAGACCGCGTCGCTTCCCCTCAGTGCCAGAACGATGAAACCGCGGCGATCGGTCTTCATCACCAGGGACTTCCCGCCGATCTCGAGGGGGGTACCGCGGAGCTTTGCGGCTTCGTCCGCGGATTTTGCGGCATCGTGTGCCACTCTTTCGAAGGGGACTCCCGCGTCGCCAAGGATTACTGAGATCCGGTCGGCGACTATCGATCTATGCTCGCTTTCTGTCACGGAGGATCCATGGAACTGCCAGCCTTCAAGTATCACCCCGAACCGCTCAAGACGGGGGCCATCCAGCCCAGCGATACGGTGTGTGCCTGCTGTGGTGAGCAACGCGGATTCGCCTATACCGGCCCCGTGTATGCCAAAGTCGAGCCCGACGCGTCGATCTGCCCCTGGTGCATCGGCAGCGGCGCCGCCCACGAGAAGTACGATGCCGACTTCACCGACACTGCGGGGATCGGCTCCTATGGTGCATGGACGGCTGTTGCGCCGGAGATCGTGCGAGAGGTCGCCTGGCGGACCCCTGGCTTCTCCGGCTGGCAGCAAGAGCGCTGGTGGACCCACTGTGGCGACGCTGCCGAGTTCCTCGGTCACGCAGGAGCCAACGAGGTCATCTCTGCCGGACCCGCGCTGGTGAAGCGCCTCCGAGAGGACAAAGGCTGGCCGCGGGGCTTGGCCTTCGACACCTATATCGGGAGCCTCCGCAAGGAAGATGGCCCGACGGCCTACCTCTTCCGATGTCGACACTGTGGGCAGTATGGCGGGTACACTGACTCGGAGTGATCCGAGTCCCCACCAACGTCTTCCTGCTCGCCTGCCTGTTGTCGGGCTGTGATTTGACAACGAAGGGCGTCGAGGTCGAGAGCGGGCTCGTCATCGACACCGACGTGGTGGTGGACCCCGACACCGACACCGACACCGACGCGGACGCCGACACCGACACCGATGCGGACACCGACGCCGACACCGATGCAGACACCGACGCCGATACTGACGCGGATTCCGACACCGACTCCGACACCGACTGGGTCACAGATACCGGAAGCACGACGGGCACGACAGGCACGGACTCGGGCGGTTCCGGAACGTCGACCAGTGCTACGACTGGCGGGTCCGGATCGCCATAAAACAGGAGAGAGCGGCAATCAGGGCTAGGAGCCAGCTCGCCGAACCCCCACCACCGACACAGCCGCAGCCGCCCTCTTCGCCGGCTCCGTCCGCTGCCGCTGGGCCTCCGTCGTCGTCGTCGTCGTCATCGCCGGTGGTCGGGTTGTCGGTGTCGGTGGCGTTGTCCTCCGGGCATGAAAACGTAGCTTTGAAGTCGATGGTCAGCGCGCCTGGGCCGGTTCCATCGATGGCGCCCTGCAGCGGTGGATCTGCCCGGGTCTCGCCGCAGAAGTCGGCTGCCATGTCGTAGCCGGACGTACCGGTTCCAAGGTTTGCTGGGGTGTAATCTCCGTTGGCGGTGTCCAACCAGCAGGCGTCGTCGCACTCGATGTTCGACGTCATGTCGATTCCGGGGGCGGGGGAGGGCAGCGCCGGACCGTAGCCGGACTGCTGCCAAGCTGCGTTGTTGGCGATCACCAGCCCTCGGTCAGCGACCCAGGCGGAGACCCGGATGGCTTGTCCGGCGGTGCCGATGACCGAGTTGCCGAGGATCTGGACCTCGCGTTGCAGCCCGCGCCCGCCGTAGTCATAGGCGTAGATCCCTCCACCTGTGCCGCCGACTACGATGTTGTTTCGCACCACAGCAGGGCCGCCTCCGATCTCCAGGGTGCCGTCGTTGGTCGACCCAACCACGTAGTTGCCCTCGACCACCGTCACTTCCGTCACGTCTTCGGAGCCATAGACCTCGATGGCCGGACCCTGCGTGTTGTTGACCACGTTGTCTCGGATCAATCCCCAGCTGTTGACCTTGGTCTCCATGCCGTAGCCGATGCCCGAGGACACCACTCCGTCGATGAGGTTGTCGGCGATCAGGAAGTCAGCGGCTCGGCAGTCTCCTTCGTGACAACCCAGGTAGATCCCGGTTGCCTGTAGATCGTCGAAGCGGTTGTCGACGATCTGGATTCCGCTGCTGTCGGTCGTGTTCGCCGAGATCGTGATCCCACCCACCTGGTCGAAGAGGCAGCCGGAGATGTGGGTGTCGTTGCCGCTCTTGATCTTGATGGCGTCGATGTTCGGCTGGGTCGGGCCGATCCACACGTCGCTGATGGTGACCGAGTCCGCCTCCACGTCGATCACATTGGAGCCAGCCCCTCCGTAGACGATGTGGGGCTGGGTCCCGTCTCCGCGCAGCGTCACCCCCGCAGTACGGATAGCGCAGGGTCCATCGTGATCTCCGGCGAGGAGAACGATCTCGTCACCGGCGTCCGCAGCGTTGATCGCCGTGCACCAGTCGTCGCCCGGGTTGATCTCCACTGTTGCACCCAGCGCCACGCTCGTGATCAGCCACAGCATCGAACCTCCTGCGGCAGTATCTCTCAGGCGCCGGCTATAGGAGAGTTGAAGGGGAGGCAGCATGGAGCGAGTTCAGGGAATCGGCGGGTTGTTCTTCAAGGCCAAGGACAAGGCGGCACTGCTCGACTGGTATCGAGACAACTTGGGAATCGACGTCCTGGACTGGGGCGGCGCCGTCTTTGACTGGAGGCAGATGAATCCCGACGGCAAGGCCAGCACCAACTGGAGCATCTTTGGCGCCGATACGACCTACTTCGCCCCGGGAAAAGCAACGTTCATGGTCAATTTTCGAGTGAACGACCTCGATGCCATGCTGGTCCAGCTCCGCGCCAATGGCTGCAATGTCGACGAAAAAGTCGAGGAGATGGAGTTCGGCCGCTTCGGCTGGGTGATCGATCCGGAGGGCAACAAGATCGAGCTGTGGCAGCCACCAGGCTAGTCGACCCGGACCTCGACCTCACTGCCGGCGGCGCTCACGGTCCAGTCCCCCGCTGGGATGTCCGTGAGCGTGTACTCCAAGGTCCACGTGCACATGCAGTCACAGGTCGTGCCCACGTCCACATAGGTGACTTCGATCCGGTCGCCGGAGATCACCGGGTCGAATCGCCAGTCTGCGCAGCACTGCTCGATCATTCCGTCGTGCACGACCGCGATCTGGCCGAGGCCTCCGGTCGCCTGGAGGTCGATATCCGCCGTCGTAGCGCCGGTGTCATCACACACCGCGCTGTCCATCTGATCGAGGGCGTCCGCTGGGGAGTCGGTGTCGTTGGAGGTGGTGGTATCGTCGTCATCGGACGTACCCTTGGTCGTCTCATCCGCCTGCAGTCCATCGCCTCCGAGATCCTGGCCTCCGAAACCCCGCTGCTGTCCACACCCGATGAGAAGAAACAGGGGAAAAAATCTGAGCATCTTCATTCCCGTCTCCGTGCAACATCCACAGTGCCCCGGGATCGCGCTCGCCGTCAACTCGCCCCGAGCCCCGGCCTAGGCCCATGGTGTTGGTGTTGCTCGCGCTACAGGTCGCATTGTCCGCTGAGATCGCGCCGGGAGTGGACGCTCGCTATATCGAACACGCAGGCGTCCAGTTTCGGGTAGTGACTGTGGATCTGCGGGTGGCCACGCTCGATCTCTACGGGCAGGGAAAACGAGGGAAACCCCGCACGATTGCAGCCCTCGAGGAGACGCTGGGGCGGGGGGGTATGCGCCGGATCGCTGCGACCAATGCCGGGATATACCAGCCGAACTTCTTGCCCGGCGGCCTTCACATCGAAGAGGGCGTCGAGCTCGGCAAGCTGAACCTACGGGACGGGAAAGGCAACTTCCACCTCAAGCCGAACGGCGTGTTCTACGTCGACGACAGCGGCGCTCATGTCGTCGACTCTGCGGCGTATGGGGCCAAGAACGTGCGGATCGCAACCCAGTCGGGCCCGGCCCTCCTCCTGGACGGCAAGCCACATCCGGCCTTCATGCCCGAGTCTGTGAACAAGCTGCCGAGGAACGGTGTCGGTGTCAGCGACGAACACACCGTTCACTTGGCCTTCTCGGAGGGATCTGTGCGGTTCTTCGACATGGCGACGCTGTTTCGCGACGTGCTGAAATGCACGGACGCCCTCTACCTCGACGGAGTGATCAGCGGTCTGTGGGCGGAGGGTTTTGTCCGGCACCAACAGAGACAGAAGTACGCCGGTTTTCTGGTGGTCACTGCTCCGAAGTGATGGGGTCGACCAGCTCGAAGACCTCCTCGATGCGCAGCTGGAAGACCCTTGAGATCTGGAATGCCAGGGCGAGGCTGGGCACGTAGCGGCCTCGCTCGAGGGCCAGGATGGTCTGTCGGGTGCAGCCGACGGCGATGGCGAGATCGGCCTGGGTCATCTCGGCGTTCTCGAAGCGAAGACGCCGGATCTGGTTTCGGATCTCAGCCTTGGGCATGGAGGTCTACCGCGACATAGCCGACGAGGATGCCGAGTGGATAGGCGAGCATACCCGCCAGGAATACCGAGAAGAAGGTGAGGTGGATGTAGTCCACGGGGATGGCGCCGGCTGCTCGGAAGGTCTCCTGCTGCCAGATCGTCCACACCACCAAGGTGATGATGGCGGCCGCGAACTGAAGGGAGGGGCCGAAGGACAGGGCCTGCCGGTCACGCTCGTCGATGTGGACTTCGTCGGGGCCGGCTCTGGTGAACAGCATCGCGAGCCCGATGAGGAGGGCGCCGCCGAACACGATTCCCATTGCAGTCATGCGCAGGTTCGGGTCGTCACCGTAGGCTTCGGCCCCCCGGGAGGCGACGACTGCCGCCGCTGCAACCACAGAGGGAACGCCGATTCCGAGCGCGACCCAGGCGCGTCGCTGCACCATTGACAGCTCGAGAGGCTCGCGGCCGATCCGCGAGCGGGCGACCCTGGCGAGGACCCGGATGGCAAAGAACAGAAAGACGACAAACTGAACGGCGACGATGATCGCCACGATCGGAATCCACGGAGTCATGTTCACCTCACTGCTACAAAGTAAGGTAAATCATACTTGAGGTCAAGTATTTCAGACTCCGCGCTTGCGGGTCAGAGGGTTGGTTTGATCTCCATCATCGTGTGACAGCGGGCGCAGTTCCCGAGGAAGTGCCCGTACAGCTTGGCGCGTTCCTCGGCGTTGTGGGACTTGGCCGCGGAGGCGGCGAGCTCGTGGATCTGCATCTCGAGCGTCTTGAACTCCTCGGGAACGTCCTCGACGCCCTCTTGGGCCAAGGCGTGTAGATGAGTCTCTGCCAGTGCGGCAGCGGTCTTATCGAAGAGCTTGTCGGAGGGCCCGACCAACCCCAGCCACATGCCATCCGCGGCCCAGAGGTGCTTGCTCATGTGGACCTCACCCTTGGCGTGGTCCATCTTCATCGCTTCGTTCACGTCCGCTATGGGACCTCCACCCGTCACCGCGTGGCAGGCCGCACAGCTCTGGGCGAGACGCGCGACGCCCTCGCCCGCGGCATCGACGTCGGTGACGCCGGCGAGCTGAGTTGCGGCGTCCTTCATCTGTTTGAGGCCAGGCTCCCAGGACTCGGGCACCTTGGGCGACTCGGTGTCCCGCAGCTTTGCCGCGGCGGCTTTGACCTTCGAGACCTCGCCGGAGATGACCGCGTTGCGCGCCTCGGTTGCGAGCTCGTAGTGCAGCTTCATCTTCGCCGTGAACTCCGAGGCGGGCTCGTTGACCTCGGTGATGGTTTTTGTGGCCGTGTCTCCAGCGCACCCGATGATTGCTGCAATCACGAGGGGAATAAGCATGTCTGTCGGTCCTCCTGCGGACGCAAGCTACCTCAGGTCTATCGATCCGGGGTCAAGGCGAAGTCAGCTCCAAATCGACGCGCCCAACACCGGCGCGTCGACCACGCCCGGAATAGCGAGGGTGGGGAGGCGTGATGGAGACCCAGCAGAAGGTGATGGCGGGATGCGGGGGGTGTCTCGCTCTGATCGGCGCGGGTCTTGCCCTGGTCTTTGGGGGGATTGGCGTCGCCGCGGTGATGGCGAACCACACGGTTGTCGACACCTCCGAGGTCGACACCACCTATACCGGCACGGTGAGGGGCCTGGATGGCAGACTCAGCGGGGAGGGCGCTGTGGTCTTCGCGGGGCGTGTCCAAGAGGGTTGCACAGCCTCGATAAATCCGTTCGCCGTGGTCTTTCATCAGATCTACTACAACGCGATCACCGATTATGAACTGCGGATCTGGGTGGAGCCGGCGGAACACGGCTACGGCGGCCAATACGCGCTGTACCAGTCCAGCGGCTCCGCCGTATATCGCAAGGAGGCCCGAGACTATGGGGCATGGGTCTTGTCCTGCGACTTCGATCCCGACGAGCTGCGCGTGCAGTTGGCCCAGCACATGGTGAGAGACTGACGGCTTCGGCGGCTACTTCTCTCCCATGACAATTGCGGGCAGCCAGCCCTCGTCCGGTGGACTGGCCGCCAGGTCTTTGCAGGCCCGCACATACAGCGCGTTCAGCTGCGCATCGGGCAGGGTCTCGAATGCCTCGCCGGCTCGTTCGAAATCCCGTGCGCGGAACAGCTCGAGTGCCCGCGCGAAGGTCTCTCGCTGGGCAGATCCGTCCTCCTCGGAGAGCGGCTCGACTGCGAAGAGAGAGACTGGGCTTCTGCGACCCATCACCTGAAAGGACCCGATGTCACGAATCACAAAGTGCTCTCCCGACAGGTCATCTGGAATGGCGTCCCGAGTTCCTGAGGTGATGAGGATCGGGCACTGCAGGTGTTTGGTGAGCCCTTCCACGCGGGAGGAGACGTTCACCGAGTCGCCGATCACCGTGTAGTCGAGGCGTCGCTCCGAGCCGATGTTTCCGACGATCGCGCTGCCAGTATGGACGCCGATCCCCATCTCCATGCTTGGGTGCACCGCCTGCTCGATGTTGAACGCCTTCAGGCGAGTGCACATGTCCACCGCGGTGCGAACGGCCCGCAGTGCGTCATCCTCCCGGGCGAGGGGGGCGCCGTAGAACACCATCACCGCGTCTCCGATGAACTTGTCGAGGGTGCCCTGGTGCTCGAAGACCACCTCCGTCATGGCCTCGAGGTAGGCGTTCAGCAGCGACACAAGCTCCTGTGCCGACATCCTCTCCGCCGTCGAAGTAAAGCCGCGAATGTCGGAGAAAAGTACGGTCACAACACGCTTTTCTCCGCCTGGTTCGAGACTGTTGCCCGCGTCGTAGAGCCCGCTGACCAGCTGCGGAGCCAGATAGCGCTCCATCAGCGCTTTGGTGTTTGCCTCTCGCAGGATCTCTCCGGTGGACCCCGTCACATAGGCACCAATGGCCAAGATGAGTCCGAAGCAGATCCCGTACATGACCAGGTTCGCCGGCTGCCACACGCCCTGCATCACCACGAAGATCACGCTCCCGATTGCCGCCGTATACAGGCTGGCGCCAGGGGAGTGCCGCACCATGTTGAGCACGACGAGCAGCAGCACGAGGAGCAGGCCGACGCCGAACTCGCCCTCGGTCCTCAGGGTGGCGTCGACAATCACGTAGGTGACCCCGAAGGCGGCGTCGACGGTGATGGTCAGGTACTTCAGCCAGGGGGCATAGGCCTTGCGCCTGGCAACCGCGACTGCCACCACTGCATAGGCGACGAAGAGGTAGTCGATCCCCAGGCTCTCGGCGGTGGCTGCCGGCTGGTAGGCGGGGAGGAAACCCGTGAACGACAGGGTGTCCAGCACGCAGAACATGCCGATCATGGCGGCCCGAAACCACGCCACGATGCGCTCGTTCTTCTGCTCGCGTTCGCGAATGACGCTCTCGAGCGTCGATGGGCGCATGAAAACCCCGGACCGAGCATACGCCGCGCACGAGTCGCTTGGAAGCTAGGGCCCGGCCCCCGGCACGTAAGTGAGTCCGTCGTGGGCGCCGATGTTGGACGCCATGGTCGTCCGCACATAGGCATTGTTGGGGTCGAAGGTGTAGATGTTGCCCGACCAATCTACAGACCAGAACAGGTCGTTGATGGGTTCGTAGGCCAGGCCGCAGTTGTTGACCCACCCGTTGCTCGCCAGAATGACCGCCTGCCCAGTGGCTCGATCTATCCGGAAGATGTCTCCATTTCCGCCGGTGAGGCCGACGATCTCGTCGCGGGTGCTGTCGTAGGCCAGGCCGTCAGCGCCCAGGCCTGGGTCGCCGATCCAGTTCGCCGCGCCGTTGTTGACGTCCATCTCATAGAAACCCGAGGGACTCTCCCCGCCTCCGTAGAGAGTGTTCGTGGAAGTGTCGAAGGTCAGTCCAAAGAGGTCGGTGATCCCGTGGTTGCCGATGGCGGTGGCCTGTCCGGTGACCAGGTCGACGGTGTGCAGTGACTGAGTGCCGCGGCCATCGATCATCCACATCGTGTTCGTGGAGCCATCCCAGGCCACCTCGCCGAAGTCGAAGGTGACGTTGAGCGGGCCGATGTCGGTGAATGTCAGCGTGTCGGTGTTCAGGAGTCGCAGCACGTCATCGGACTCGCGGACCGTGTAGAGATAGGGCGTACAACCCTGATCTTGCATGTCGCAGTCTTGGTCGATGCCGTCCTCGCAGATCTCGTTCTGACCCGGGAAGATCAGCGGGTCGGCATCATCGCAATCGACCGGGGTGGTGTCCGAGTAGAAGTTGGGACCGGGAGGCACACATCCCAACGGGCCGACCGGCACCCCGGCTCCGAATCCGTCGCCATCGAGATCCTCGAGCCACATCCCGGAGGCGTGGATCCCCGGGTCGTTGTCGTCGCAGTCGTCGGGGTTGTCGACGTATCCAGGAGGTTGCTCGCAGGAGAGCATTTGGATCAGGATATTGCCGTATCCGTCGGCGTCGGAGTCCTCATACCACTGGATGGCGGTGGCGAGGTCCAAGGTGGGATCTTCGTCGTCCACTACGCCGTTGCAGTTGTCGTCGTAGCCGTTGCAGACCTCTGTCGCCGCCGGGTTGACGTCGGCGTCGTTGTCATAGCAGTCGGTGTCGTCGGCTACCATGCCACTGGGCGCATCGCACGCACCCTGTTGCACGTTCGGGTTGCCGAAAGAATCCCCGTCGTAATCCTCGAACCACATCGTGGCTGTGGTCCGGTCCAGGTCGGGATCGTCCATGTCGGCGAGGCCATTGCAGTCGTCATCGACGCCGTTACAGACCTCCAGGGCATCGGGATGTACGTTCGGATCCGAGTCGTCGCAGTCGTCGCCGCCACGACCGGCGTCCTGGTAGCCGTCACCATCTGCGTCACAGGAGCCCGCGCAGTCGACGTCATCGCAGTCCGTCATGCCGTCGCCGTCGTTGTCGAAGGCGTCGTCACAGACCTCGACACAGAGTCCGACGCAGTCGGCATCGTTGCAGTCGATGGAGCCGTCACCGTCGTTGTCGGCGCCATCGTCGCAGATTTCGTCGCAGATACCATCACTACAAGCGTCGGTATCCACGTTCGTGTCTTTGGGAGAGCTGGCGCAGGCCGCGAGGAGAAGGAAGATCGGGAGTAGGTGTCGCATGGCGCCAGATTACCTTCCCAGGAGGAAATCGGCAGGCCGTAGTTCAAAACGGCCGCGATCCACCCGCTACAGGTGTTGTGTCAAAGGGGGATGGTTTGGTGCCAACACTGTTCAATAGTCGCGGCGCTGCTGGTCTGGAGCTGTATCCGGAGCTACCGATTTCGCGTCGAAGCCTGGTTTTGGCGCTGTCCCACGGTGGCGTCGAGGTGGCCTACCCAGCGGTCTCGCGGTGCTGCTGCGAGCTTCGTTTGGTGGGCGATGATGCTGCGGTTCGCGCTGCGGGGCGCGATGTGTGGCTCATTGACGATGGCGAGTCCGGCCATGAACTGCTCGAACGGACCCTCGGGGCCCTTCGCGGGGCGGGCCCTCGTCGTCTCAGCCTCGCATCGCCGATCCTGCAGAGAGGCTTGGGTGAGGGTGCCGTGGATGGCTCTCACAAGATCTACTGGGCCGATCAGATCCAGCAGGAGTGGACACTCTACGAGCGTCCGGTCGCCGACGCCGCCTGGAGGTTGAGATCCGCGGCGGCGGCGCGGGCCTGGGACGATCGGTGGGGAAGCGACGCAGTCGATCTTCCTGCCGTCGATAGGTTCCCTCGATACTTCACTTCAAGTGATACGCTGCCGCGTCCGATCAGCTTCGCCGCGGAGCCGCCTTCAGAAAGTCCACGATGACATCAGTTCCCCAGCTCGCCCACTGGTGCTTCATCTCGGGGTCCGTGAGTCCGAGGACCTGACGCCCAGAGGACGCGCTCCACCGGTGGACCCGAACTCGGTCCGGGCAGCCATCTGGGGTCGGCGCGGACTTCACGAGCTTGCATGCGTTGTGTCTCGCCCACACCTCGAGGCCTTCTCTCAGCGGGACGCCGACGTACTTCGGGCGGTCCTTGTCTGGCCCGCCACCGGTGGGGATCCTGTGGTCTTTGTCGCCGTGGATGTGGAGAACCGAGACGGGCTTGGCCTTGTTGATCGCCGGATCCCAGGTCTTCTCCCAGTCCCGGAATCCGATTCGGGCGGCGCAGACGGCCATGGCGGTGATGAGCTTGGAGTTTCTCGCGGCGTGCATGTACGCCTTCTTGCCGCCGCCGCTGAAGCCCACCACATAGATGCGGGAACGGTCCACATTGAACTCCTTCACGGTCTTGCGGAGGATGTGGTCGGTGTAGTTGAAGTCCCCGATACGGTCGGGAGCGTCGAGAGGAAGGTTCATATAGGGGAACAGGCCGATCCACCCCTGCTCGTCGCAGACCTCCTGGAAGCCGTTGCGGTCGTACATGTGCTCGGGCTTGCCCGTCCCGCCGTGCATCGCGAACAACAGAGGTGCCTTGCGCTTTGGGGCCGTCTCTGGCACGTAGAGCACGCTGTGCCGGGGGTAGTCCTCGAAGTCATACTCGAGGTTGGTGAAGCCCTTTCCCGTGGGTTTCCTGGCTCCGCCCCGCTTGGGCTCCCCCTCGGCGGCGTCAGCGGGTTCGGTATCCTCGAACAGCCCGCAGGCCAGTCCTACTGCCGCTGTGCCCAGACCGATTGCGAAGGTGCGTCTCTTCATCGTGAGATCCTAACAGCTCACAGCTCAGGGTTTGACTCCGGACCTGGCCACTCCAGTCGGGTGATCTGGTTTTCGGCGCGCACGATGAGCCGAACCCAGGAAGGTCGGAGCCGATAGAATCGGTGATCCGCTCGCAGGAATGATGCCGCCTTGGGAAAACGCGCCAGGAACGCCGCTTGCAGCTCTCGCTGATCCCAGTTTTCCGAGGTCACCTTCCCGTGCAGCTGAACGCCACTGAAGCCATGTAAAGGGGGGGAGGAAGGCGCGATGCTGGCCGCGGCGCGAGGGTGCTTCGCGAAGGCCTTGCCGTGGCGCGAGTCCGGTGAGCTGGTCCACACCAGACAGCCGTCCCACAGCGCAAAGAAGACGGGGGCCGAGTGGGCTTCGGTGGCGATGCTGAGGTGGGCCACGTGATGGCTCTCGAGCACGCGACTCACTTGCGGTGGAAGGGGGTTCAGGGCGGTCATTTGCGTTGATCCATCCTCGCGGTGCTAGCGGATTGAACGCGAGGTAGCGAGACACTACCTGAGCGGTTGCCCGACTAACTCGTGTATAAGCAGCCCACGGAGGGACCATGAGGTTTGGCTGCACGTTGTGGATCTTGGCTCTCGTGGGTTGCGGTGGAATCGAGTCCTACGACACCGATTTGGTGTCGGTGGACAGCGACACAGACGCCGATGTGGACACCGATGCGGACGCGGACGCGGACACTGACGCGGACACTGACGCGGACACCGATGCCGATACCGACACCGACACCGACACCGACACCGACACCGACACCGACACCGACACCGACACCGACACCGACACCGACACCGACACCGACACCGACACCGACACCGACAC
>PJEL010000732.1_pt1 | contig 37210 bp, 63 predicted proteins | sample 1853271 | NCBI WGS metagenome assembly PJEL01 (sample SAMN08108733, study PRJNA415343) | Invertebrate metagenome, whole genome shotgun sequencing project. | host: Globobulimina | place: Sweden: Gullmar Fjord | collected 2015-08
ACCCCTCCATAGGTGTTTTAGGTTCATGCGCTTCATCTATTACCCTGCCTCTTTGTGCAACTTCTAACAGTTGGATGACTCCGAATTCTAGATTTTTAGTTCACAACCCATGGACCTGGGAAGCCGGTGACGATACTCAATTGAGGAAAACGGCAGATGAGCTTGAAGCTGAAAAACTAAATATTGCGAACATCTATACAGCCGTAACCGGAATTTCACAAGAAGAAATTTTATCACTAATGAAGGAAGAGCGATTTATGAGTGCCTCCGAGACTTTAGATAAAAAATTTATAAATAGAATAAATACTAATTTTAATTTAAAAGATGACGATATGAACAACAAAGAAGTTGAACAAAAATTATCGACTCTTGAAACGATGATGAACAAAGTTATTAACATGTTCGGGTCTAATTCTCCCAAAAATATCGTTATTCAAGATGTCAACGGAGTAGAAATTGATTTCGGAGAAGATATTGAAACAGCCGATCAAATAGCGATTGGAAACACTGCTACTGTTGACGGTCAACCTGCTGAAGGCGATTATACAATCGAAGACGGGACTATGTACACCTTTACAGGGGGTGAATTAACTGCTATCAAAGAGCCTGAGGGGGCCGAGGATGATGTGGAAGCTTTAAAAGCTGAGAATGCAGATTTAAAACAACAGCTTTCGGACGTTCAAAACAAGCTTACTACTGTTGAAACCGAGCGAAATACTCACAAAGCTAACCTGGAGACAGTCAAAGCAGACATGATGTCAATAAAGAATGAATTCGACGGGTTTAAAAGTAAATTCACTAATGATCCTGTCACAACAAATGCTCCCACTCAAAATAGTGGAGAAGGAAACAGAACTAAATTTTCATATAAAAAATAATTATCATGGCAAAAGGAATAGTTGAATCGGCTTTAACCATGAACCCCATAGAGGTTAGTGACTTAAGCCAGTTTATTATCGAAAAGATTTTCACAAAACCTGAATTACTAAAATTACACGGTATTCAGACAGGTATAAAAATGAAAGAGCAAATTGTTTTTGCGAGTCAATTCGGAAAAACCGGTATTGCCGGGGCTGCTGATTGTACGCGAAAAACGTCCGGGGCTGCCTCAACTTTAACTCAGAAGTATTGGGAGCCAGCGGGAATTGAGGACACTCTAATTCATTGTAATAAAGAGATTGACAGCTTATTTAAGGCTTATTTTACTAAGATACAGAAGTATAGAGATATCTATGAAATTGAGGGGACTGACTTAGAGATTTTCTTCTCAATCTTATTCTTAGAATCTATTGGAAATACAATTTGGAGAGCTACATGGTTCGGCGATACCAGTGTTGCCGTTTCGGGTGCGGGTGCCGCAGGTCTGAAAGCTGCTGCCGATGTTAAATTTTATGATTATTTCGACGGTCTATGGGTTCAAATATTTGCGGCCGTATTAGCAACGGACGTACCTATTTACACCGGAGGTACTGGTGATATTGCTGACTTAAACAGTAAAACAACACCAGCGGCACAATTGGCATTAGCCGCCGGCGTCTCAGTTGATTGGCTCGAGGGGATGTGGGCGTTAGCTGATCCAAGACTAAAAACTGACCCGGATTCGTTATTTTATGTAACCAATGCTATTTGGGAGAATTACCGCCAATACCTACAAAGTAAAGGGGAGAATTTCACAATCGAATTCACTGAGGAAGGCTTTAGGTCTCTTCGTTGGAACGGGAAGGACATTGTAAACATGGAAACAATTTGGGATTTACCTTTACAGGCCGATTTTGAGGATAACTCGACAACCAATGAGTATTATCTACCCAACAGAATGTTGTTTACTTCGCCTGCTAATATTCCAATCGGAACTCTTAACGAGAAGGATTTCACTGAGCTTGAAATTTGGTACGAGAAAAAAGACCGAACCAATAACATGGCTTATGGGTTCTCTTTAGATTCGAAATTATTAGAGGAGTATATGGCTGTAGCAGCTTATTAATAATCAAAGGGGGTTCGCCTCCTTTTAAACTTTATAAACATGAGTTGTAATTCAGATATTGCAAAAAGTATAATTTCCGACTGTACTACACAAGGGGTCGGAGGTAATGAAATAAAAGCATGGATAGGCCAACGAAAAGACTTTACTTTCACGTATGATGCGACTAACCCATCTATGGTAACGGCTATTGTGGCTGCTTCTACTAAACAGTTATTCACTATAACCGCTAGCCCTAGAGCCATTGATTCTGGTCATGATAGATTAATTGAGGCCGGTAGAGCTGACAGGTTCACCCACTTCGTAGGATTTCCGACTTACGAGTTTAAAGCCGCAGATGTCGAAAACATTGATTCATTAGAGGACGTATTTATTATAGTTGAGTCGAAGGATGAAGCAGATGATGGAGAAGGCACATTCCAAGGAGCTGGGCTTAAATACGGTTTAAAACCTGTTACCGATACACGCAGGGCTAATGATGCTAATGGTTCAAGACCATTAGAATTTGGACCGGTCGAAGGTGATTCGGAACCTTATAGTCAATACACTATATTTGATACTGATGAGGCTACAACCAGAGCTTTATTAGTAGCACTTGAAACACCAGCGGCATAATGGTAGAGGATGTGCAAAAAATACTATCTGCGGATATTCAGGAGATATTGAAGTCTCCTGAATTATCCAAGATGCTACTTAAGTGCTATTCTGTTCTATACCTGAATAGCAACCCCCCGAGATTTTGCGAGAAGTCACAAAGGCAATATTATAATCAATTAAAGATTAATGGTATCATGAGAGCAAAAGAAACAAATAAAAAGAAAACCTGTGTTGCTTTATGGAAGGGTTTGAGATGGGTAAGCTCAATGCGAGTGCATTTAAATGCAGCAACAATAAACGACGAACAAGCCATAAAAGCGTTGGTAGGAGGTCATCTAACCGATAGTGATTTTGACGTATTGCCTGAGGATTACAAAAAGAAGGTTATTAAATCGAAAAAGAAAAGCACGTCTATTAATAAAAAGAATTCAAGCGAAGAAAACGACAAAAAAGCTGAATAATGCAACAAAAGGCTAAGCGGTTAACGAAAGAAGAAATAGACAAAAGGGTACTAGTTAAATTAAACTCTACCATCAAAGCCGAGGGTGCTGATGGTGTGATGATTTTTGGTGAAGATAACGACTATCCACAAATGATGGAATTAGCTATCAACGGGAGCTCTACTGGAAAATCTGCCGCTTCTACTTATTCAAAGTTTTTGGCTGGCGAAGGATTTGAAAACGAAGATATAAACAAAATAATTGTTGGTAAAGATCAAAGAGGTAAAGACATCACGATGCAATCATTATTGAGACAGGCTTGTGATTCAACTTCGAAAAATAACGGATTTTACATTCAGAGAAACGTAAATTTAAAAGGAGAGACGGGGACTGTAGCCTTAAAACCATTTAAGAATTGCAGATTTTCGAAACCTGATGGCCGGGGTTATTCAGCTCGAATTTTGGTGCATAATAACTGGGGGAAAGATAAAGACACGGGGAAGTTTGATAAGAAAGATATTGTGTCGTATGGCATATTCAGCAATGAAGAATCAGTAATAGAAAGTCAGGTAGAAAATGCGGGAGGCATTGACAACTTCAAAGGGCAAATATATTTCCTTTTCTTAGATAACGAGTACTTTTATCCGCTTAGTCCGTTTGATTGTTCTTATCTTGATTTAGATACAGAGCAGCAATTAGCTTTATATAAAAACAGGCAGTTAAGAAATGGTTTTTTCGATAAAATACTAGCCAGAGTGCAGCCTGGATTAGATGTAAAAGACGATAAAGGGAACGTAACAGAGGAGAACGAAGTAGCAGAAGAATTAAAAGACTTCTTAGGATCTGATTCTGAGACTGTTATAGTAATCGAAGACGATGTTAATCCCGATACGGGTGAGTTTTACGCAAATAGTTTTCAATTAGAGAACATAAAAGGGAATATTAGTCCGAAACTATTCGACAACTGGGAAAAAGGATTAGCAAATAGTATAAGAAAAGCCCCTCGGAATTTACCGAATTTACTTATAGAGATATCAGATGGGATGTTTTCAGGTCAAAGTGGGGAGGCTATTAAGCAAGCTACTGCATTTTACAACGCAATGACACGGGACGATAGAGAGTTAATTTCGGAAGCTTTCGAAGACATATTTAGCGTATCTGAAAACAAGACATTGAAAGCAAATAAGAATTGGAAAATTAAACCTTTAACTTTAATCGAAGATGGCGATACTACTCAGTCTAGTACAACAACAGGAGATTAAAACAATCTCACCAAATTGGGCGGCGAATGTTAAACAGGTTGGAGGGTTGACCAATTATGAGCAATTAGCTGCGGAAATAGAAGAGTCAAAGTTGTCTCCTTTACTTGGTCAAGCTTTATTGCAGGACGTACAAGATAATCCCACAAGCACAGAAAATATTTTAATATTAGACGGAGGAGCCTTCGAAGATTGTAATGGTGACACGATCAAATTTAAAGGCCTTCGATATATTTTAGCTTACATGAATTACAGCCAAATAATAAGCGAAAGTTATGTTTCTGATTCGTTTACTGGCTTTGTGAAAAAAGATAGAAACGACTCGACAAGCTTAAACAGTTCGGAGCGAAAAGAATTGAAAATAAACGCCCAGGAAATCGCTTTACATCAATGGGATTTATTGAAACAATTCTTGAATGAAAATAGTACCGATTACCCTTTATGGTATGTTTGTCAAAGTCGCAAGCCATATCGACCTAAACTAACAGGTATTAAGAAAACAGTACATTAAAAAAAATATAAAATGCCAAAAGAATTATTTAATCAAACATTAATCGAAGACCCGAATTTGCCCGAAGATGATGATCGGATTGGATTAGGTCAACCTAGTGTTTCAGGTGGGAAAAACATAAAATGGGGATGGTTTAAACAGATTATTCAGGGGTTAGCGAGTGTTTTTGATTGGATAGACTTTACACCTCAGGCAATTCCTCCGGCACATATTGAAGGAAGACAGTTTTATAGTGAAGTAGAGCACACTCAGGTTATTTTTAATGATATTCCTGATGTCTCATTAAACGTAGGTGAAGAGCTTTGGGCAAGGTTACTGAATAGTACAGGAGATTCACTATTAAACGGTAAGGTCGGTTATGTCTCGGGTGTTACAGGTTTAGAAATAAATTGTGACTTAGCTATTGCTAGTGATTTAAATCAATCAATACGAACTTTAGGGGTATTTACAAACGATATAAGTAACGGGAATAGAGGTTATATAACAAGATTCGGTGCCGTTCGAGGTATGGACACATCTTCGTGGGCGGTAAACGATCCTTTATATTTATCCGCTACAACAGCAGGGGAGTTGACAAATGTAAAGCCTAAAGCTCCTAATTATTCAGTAAGAATAGCTATAGTTATAGTCTCGGATGCTGTTGAAGGAGTAATAGGCGTAGATACTTTAGCCTTTAATGGGAGTGATACAGGAGTAAATATTGAGGGGACATTGAACGGAGTAGTTATAGAAACTCCCAAAGTTGATTTTTATGAGTCAGGAGGGGATGTTTATGTTGAAGTACGTAACGAAAATGATTTAACCAAGAATCTGAATTTCATGATTGATGGTGTTAGGTATCAATTAGATACCTTAACCGGAGGCGGACCAAACGGGGGGGCTTTCGCTCAATTAACTCCAGGAGCTGACGCAGATACATTATTCGAGAATTTTATATATGTCTGGTTGAATGGGGGGCCACCGGAATTACGAGTTTCTACACGATCAACATCAGATGCAAATGCGCCTATTGGCCTCGCTTCGATGTTTAATGTAACAAGAACGTTAACTGAAGGTGTCTATAAGTTCAGGCGATTTAATGATGCTCCCGATAATGGGGAAGATGACGGTTTTAATAGGTGGATAGCTGATGCAGTTCGGGATAAGCTGGGGACTACGTATACATCTGGGATAGATTCTACGGTAATAGTTAATTCTACTCCGAGCGTTACAATTGCCACTACTGCCGGCGTTGCTATGCAGGCACATACAGGTTCATTCAGCTTGCAAGATGGCACTCAATACTGGGTATATAATGACAATACTAATACAGCAACTTACGCACCTGTTAGCGATTTAGCAAGCATCGTTGAAACAGCTCTCGGGGCCACTTTGGCTGTAAACGGGGCTTATTATCGACTACCAGTTTACGGAATGCAAAACAGCGAATCAGGGGGGGTCTTGTCTTCTCCCGACAAGCTATTAGTGACCCGTCCTTTAGGTTCTTATTCTAGTGCTGCCGAAGCTTTAACCGATGCAGCGAATTTCGATGTAAAACCAAATGACATAATTACAGAGGGTGTTTTATTTAAATTGTACACAATAGTAATTGGGCGTACTGGTGGGGGTGGAGCTACGTGGACTGAAATAGCCACGCTTGACGAAAGAACTAGATTAATAGGAGGGACCGGCGGAGGCGGAGCACAAGGCGGTGCCGGGACGGATGATAAAGTAAGGATAACAGCAAATGATACAACAAATAGTTATCTGGACGACAAAATTACACCAGGCGATGAATTCACCAAAGAAATCACTAACCCGGGAGCAAACGAAACTCTCACTACTAAGTTTAAGGGGTGGATATATAATGTAGCTCGAACATTCAAAGCTATTTTTAATATAGAAAGTTTAACCGCTGATAGGACGTATACTTTACAAGATAAAAGCTACACAATTGCTGATAATGCGGATGTTTCTCAAAACACAAGTGATATAACCGATTTACAAACGGATAAAGCAGACAAGAGCAATGTACTAGAATTAGACAATTCAACGCCTTTTACACCGAATGCTGATTATGAGCCAGCAACTTATAAATTTGTTAACGATCTATTAGCCTTATTAACTTATTTAGGTTTATCGGATACACCAGGTATTCGATTATCTAATAAATTCTTAAAGAGTAATGCAGGGGCAACGGCTGAGGTTTATAGTTCAATGACTGAGGACGCAAACGGAAACATCACAGTAACAACCACCGGAGGACTTACATTTACTGTCAACGGTGAGAATGATACTGTAGAAGTTATTTCAACTGGTGGATTAGAATTTTCAGTTGATGGCTTAAATGACCTTGCCTATATAAACACTTTTGGAGGAGCAAAATTAGAGGTTAATGGTAGTGCTACCGATTCATTAATATTAGAGTCAGCTAATGGTGAAAAAATTGAAATAGACGGAAGCACGGGAAAAATAACAAATACTGGTGATACTGATGTAACAGGTCGTTTTCAATCAACTAAACAAGCACATGGAGGCTCTGATTTACAATCATTCTCAGCTTCAAAAACGTTCGACAACGTAAACGGGAATAATCACAAAATGGTTGTAACCGGTGATACTACTATTAACTTAACCGATAGTGGGAATTTAAGTGTTCTAAGGCCGGGGGGTTATTATATATCTCTCGAAATAGATTCGGGAACCTCTCCTGTTATTGCAATAGGTGCAAGTGTAGGTGTTAAATCTAACGAAAGTGCTGATTTAAACAATTCAGATAATGTAATTAATTTTATAACCGTGGTAGTTGATGCAGACGGATTTGTAGGTTATGCAATAACTACTTTTAATTAAAAAAGATTATGAGTAAAGCAACAATTCCATTAATTGCGGTAGAAATTGGCGGTGATTTACAGGCATGGTACTACAACAATTGCGTGTTACGTTCAGATGTAACAAAAACTATAGAAGGCACAAACGTAGTCGCGGAAAACGGTTTTGAGTTTACGATAGGAGAAGTTAATAATATACTTGCGGAAACTGGTGAAGTAGAAGAATATCTAATGGCTGTTAGGTCACCTATTAGTATCATGTCTACGGATGTCCCTGATACTTTACCGAAATATTTAGGGCTTGACGACACAGGGACGTTGGTGGCAAAAACATTCAGCGCTTGGTTTAATACGGGGGTTGAGCTGTGGAAAAAGGATGATGATTCAGAAATTATATTCTATACAAATCCTTTCGCAGGGAACGCTAGTTCGTATTTAAAAGGTTCTGAAATAAAAATAATAAACGATCTCGGGGCCCCTGTAAGTATCTTAACTATTGCTGACGCTACTACGCTTATAGATGCAGGGGGTTGGAATAAATTAACTACATAATATGTTTACAACTTACCCTATAGGGATGCTTTCGGGCGAAACAATCGCGGCTCTGCCTTTTAAAATAACGATTGATACATCACTTGGCACGGGTAGCACATTTCAGCTGCCCCTGAGATCGGGGTACACTTATAATTTTGTAGTAGATTGGGGGGATAGTAATTCCGACACAATTACAACGTGGAATCAGGCTGAAACAAACCACACTTATAGCTCAGGAGGTATTTATCAAATTGAAATTACCGGGGTAATGCAGGCGTGGTACTTCAATAACGGGGGTGATAAACTTAAATTAACAAGTGTTGATTTATTAGGTGAAGTAGGGTTCACTGCTATCGATTTTGGGTTTTTTGGATGTTCCAATTTAACGACAATAGCAAGTGACAATTTAAATGCTTTTATAAACTGTACTTCTTTTGAAAGAGCCTGGTTGAATTGCACAAGTTTAACAAGTTACCCATTATTTGATACAAGCAACATAACTAATTTTGATACATCTTTTCAAGGCTGCACATCATTAACTGCATTCCCTTTAATAGATACTACAGCGGCAACAACTTTACTACGAACGTGGTCAGGGTGTAGTGGTTTGCTTAGTTTCCCGGCTATTGTAGCTAATCTTGCAACAACAGTTGCACAAACATGGCAAAACTGTAGTTCAATGTCAACTTTTGGGGCTATTAGTTTAACAAATGCCACTAATTTCAATTTAACATGGTCGGGTTGTTCGTCATTATTAACTTTTCCATTAGCCACGTTTGGGTCAGCTTTATTATTAACAAGTACTTGGGCGGGGTGTAGTGATATGACTGCATTTAATTTAGTAGATACTAGTTCGGCAACTAATTTTACATCAGCTTTTTCCGGGTGTTCGTCTTTGATAAGTTTACCGCTTATAAATACTAGTTCGGCAACTAATTTTACACGTGCCTGGGAGGGGTGTAGTGATTTAACTAGTTTCCCTCTATTAAATACTACTAATGTAACTACTATGTTTTACACATGGTTGGGATGTAGCTCAATGGTTACTTTTTCTCTAATTGATACAAGTAATGTTACTACTATTGAAAGAGCGTGGTTGAATTGTTCAAGTTTAACAAGCTTCCCTGCTCTCGATACTAGCAGTTGTATAACTTTCGACTTATCATGGCAAGGGTGTAGCTCTATTGTAACATTCCCGGAGCTAGATTCGACTTTAGTAACTACATTTAGACAAGCGTGGAATAATTGTACATCACTAACCACAGTTACAAATATTGGTAGCTGGGTGGTCACTGCGCTAACCACTGCGAGCAATGCTTTTGGGGGAGTAACACTTACAACAACGAATTATTCAAACTTATTAATTGGGTGGGAAGCTCAATCTGTCTTGGATAACGTTCTTTTAGGTGGCGGAAACTCTCAATATTCTGTAGGGGCGGCCACTACAGCACGAGCCGATTTAATAGCTGATCACACATGGAATATAAGCGATGGCGGACAAGCATAAATTATTAATTTAATATATACAATTATGAAAAAAAGATTTTACGAATACAGCGAAGAGGAAACGAAAGAGACCGAAGCGGAGATTACAGATAAAAACGATGACGGAGATGCACCGGAACCAATCGAGGGACCCGAATAAGTATTTGAAATTTAAATACGGAATCGTCCTCGCAATGATTTCGTTTTTTATATTTATGTTTCTCAGGTATTCTGGTATTGTAGATAAAAAATGGGCTGCAAGAGTATTGTATTGGTCATTATTTATTTCGATAAGTTATATTTCTTTTATTCTGGGGTGGCTGGATCAGAACAAAAGGAATAAACATTTAATATATTATCCTGCATCGGCTATGTTCGGGATAAGTTTTATTTTATATAGCCTAAATGCTTTTAATGATTTTGGAATTAAAAACGAAATTCCCATAATTGTTTTATCGTTAACAACATTCTTATGTCTGACATATTACCTATATACATTAATCAAATCCAGCCGTTAAGTATACAATTAGATTGGGGGAATATTATTACCTTATTTACTACTATTTTAGCTATTATGGTATTTTACTTTAATGTTTCGAGTGCGCAAAAAAAAGATAGGAAAGAATACAAAAAAGAGACTGTTGATCTAATAGCTACGAAAGTAGATCAAACAGACTTCAAAGAATATAAAAAAGTCCATTCCGAAAGTCACACGGCATTGAAGGAAATTGTTGATAAAAAAGCCAGTAAAGAAGTCGTTGACCTTATGCATGACGATATTAAAGAGGTTAAAGAGGGTATTCGCCAAATATTATTGAATTTCAATACAAATAAATAGAGTACTAACTAAAACAAATTATTATGTTAAAATTAGAGAATATCAAAGAATTGAAGTCAACCATAACTGGGCTAATTGGTTTAGGCTTAACAGCCGCGGTTTTGTTGGGCTATTTTTCAGAAGAGCAGTCGATTGAATTAACTGAGGCTATTGGAGGTATTGTTTCGGGAGTTTTTTCTATCTTAGCAATGTTCGTAAGACCAGAAAGCAAGACAAAAATAAAATAGTTTTAGTGCTCTTCATGTATTATTAGTTCGTTTAAGGTGGAAGCCCCGTATAATGCGGGGCTTTTTTATTAACCCCATTGTTCCGCCATTGCTTTAGCTATCCCTAGGAAAGTTTTTGATCTTAGTCTTGCGTTTTCTGGATTATTAGTACTCGGGTTATTAGCGTGAATTTTACTCATTCTCTTCCCGCTTCCGCTTTTAGGATACACCCATTCGGGTTCAACAATTTTTGTAGGTTTTATCAATGGTAAATTTTTTAACCATAATCCAGTATTTTTACTATCTGGGTGTCCGTGTTCGTATGGTTGAATGTATTGGTTAGGTTTTCGAATATGACTACTTAATACGCCTTTAGGATTTTCGATGGCAATCTTAGGTATATTTAAATTCATTAATTTATACACAAATTTAACAGCTTCAAGTCTCTTCTCCCATCGTTCCGGATTATTTAAAAACGAGCGATTTGCAGTTGTAGTTAAATAAGTACAGTCAGGAAAAAAGATTCCCATGTCCCAATTTCTTAACTTTACAGCTTCGAAAACATCCATTTTCAAATGCCATTTAGGATGACCACCACTACACTCTTTTAAGTCGCAACTATAAGCCTCATGGCCTAATTTCCTAAACTCTTTTGTTACCGCCTGTGATTCTTCGCATCCTACTAAAATTTCCATATCATTATATATTAATTCAATACAAAGGTAATAAAAGTTATAAAAAATTATAATATATAGTTATATTTTTTTATATTTGTATCGAATTAATACATAACGATATGATGTTAAAATTAACAGATCAGGAAAAAATATTGAATAAAAAACTAATACACTTAGTTCGATCCAGGGGGCTGTCGTGTACAGTCTTATCAATTGCCACGGGGCAAAAGAAACCTAATATAAGCAATTGGATGGGGGGAAAATTACTTTATTCATTTAAAACATTAGAGAAAATCGCAGACACATTAAGTGTAGATTTAAAAATAATCTTAAACGAAAAATAATGATTGAGCCTATTAAAGATACTAATGAGATATATCATTCTAAAAAGGATTTTATATCAAGTTCAGACATGGCTGGTATTCGGACATTAAAAGAGTTCTATTATAAAAAATTTGTAGCTGAAAAGGTTCAAAAAGATTATTTCGATATCGGAACCGCTGCACATGCTTATATTCTGGAGCCTGAACTATTCCATAATGAAATTATATGTATATCAAATGGTTGTTTTCCTGAACCTGAGAAACTAAATAAAGACGGTTCGATTTGTAAAAAAGGAAAAAACGGGGCTTATTTAAAACTACAAAAAGAAGCATTCCCCGGTAAAATAATCTTTGAGCAATTCTGGTACAAACAGGTAATTAAATTTGCAAAAGCCTTAAAACAATTTCCTGACTTCGATAAACTTTTTGATCTTGAAACCGGATTAGCGGAAATGTCTTATTATGGCCAATGTAATGAAAAAGGGTTAAAAATAAAGCTTCGCCCTGATTATGTTAAACCAAGTAATTTTATTGGAGATTTAAAGTTTTGCCGATCGGTCGATAATAATTCATTATACAGAGATTTCGCAGATCATGAATACCATGTCAGAGCTGCTTTTATTCTCGATTTTTACAATGAGTTTACCGGAGATAATATTGAAAAATTCCTTTTCGCTTTTGCTGAGAAAAAAGAGCCTTACCACGTCAGAATAATGGAGCTTTCCCCGAGAGATTTAGCAGTAGGCAGGGAAGTCTACAAAGAAAGACTGGAGTCTATAAAATGGGGTTTTGACAATAATAAATGGCCTGGATTCGAAAAAGAAACAGGGGCCGAAAGTATCGAAACTTTAGTATTGCCCGAGTGGGTTTATAATAAAAATAATAACTTTTAAACTATAATTATGAGTAAAGAGATTGATAAAATTGTAATTCCTGATTCAATTGAGATCATGAATCAAATTGAAAAAGCTGCAATTGATGTTCAGATATCAACAGCGAAACAATTTCCTCGTGATATCGAACGTGTGGTTCAAAATTGTATTGCCACTGTAACTTTAGATGAAAAAATAGCCTCCACATGTGGCTATAATCTAGGATTTAGAGGTAAAGAGATAAAAGGGAAGTCAGTTAATTTAGCTAGGATTATAGCTCAAATGTGGGGAAATTTAAGGTGTGATCAAACTGTTATTGGATCGGATCAAACACATGTAATAGGTCAGGGTATTTGCCACGATCTTGAAACAAATTTTGCTATTAGAGTTCAGGTTAAAAAACCTATCATTAAAAAAGATGGCGTTCGTTATACTAATGATATGATTGCCACTGCGGGAATGGCCGCTTCTGCAATTGCTCTTCGAAATGCTATACTACAAGTTATCCCCCAGGCTTTTTCAGATAAAATATACGAAGCCGCTGAGCGTAAATTGATAGACGCATTGAGCAAGGAAGATCGTTTAATTTCCAAACGTACAGAAATGATAACTAAATTCAATGATAGCTTTAAGGTTACAGAGGCTCAAATTTTAAAGCATTTCGAAGTTAGAACTGTGAACCTATTAGACCCATTAAAAGTAAAAGAATTGATTGATTTATTCAATGCTTGTACTGATAAGTCAATTGATGTAAATGAGGTATTCGGTGTGCTGAAAAAAGCTGAAACATCAAAAGAAAAAGCAGAAGAAAACAAAGAGTTATTCACCAACGATAAGAAACAATAATTATGTTCAATACAGAAGAAACGTATAGACCTGTAAACATTCAATTTGACGTAGCAACAGATGACACAATAGTACCTGAAACGCTAGGGAAATGCGATACAGAAGAGGAAGTAAACGGATTATTAAGTAATGTAACCGCTGTCAATCAGTCTTTAACCGTCTGTAGGCATATGGACAATTTAGAAAAGACACAATTAAGAGAAAATTATAATGAAATTCTCGAAATCGTTTTGCCTCGACACGAAAAAGAATTAGTTCAAGCGACTCAGGTACTTGAACAAGCAAAGAAAGCAGAGAAAGAAGCAAAGGAACGTGTTAATGCCGCAATGTCTGAGGTTAAAGGGTTAGCATATCAAGTTAAGCGCGGCCTTGTTGAAATGCAATTAGATGATAAATATACTCATAGGATACCTTACCACGGGCGTTATTATTTCTTCACCTACATCGATCAAGAATTAAAGCTTTGCAAAATCCAGGACATACCGGAGCACGAAAAAGGTGAGCTATATAATGCCATGGCTAAAAATGATGAGTTTTTTGACACAAATTTTGGTAATGGCTCGACTGAATCATAAGCGAGGCAGGAAAAGCAATTACGTTAAGAGTTTAAACAATTCCTCTCACAAAGAGGGGAAGCGTTTAGCTCTTCAGCGTGACGGCTCAAAATGCCGTAGATGTAGCAGCACTACTAATTTAGAATATCACCACATTAGTTACCATATATCCGGTAAAGAACTTGAAAAAGACAATTTAAAATGGACTGTTATAGTTTGTGGCAAATGTCATGAATCAATACATAAAAAGATACTTGACGACTGGAACCCAAAAAACCCCGGTAAACTATTTATATTATGAACGACAAATTTGTAAAAAGATTAACTGAGTACTTAGACTCTGAGTGCAGTGATTACGGTATGAAATACTCATGGGAATGGGACGATGATTGTGAGGTTAAAATAACTTTAGATCATGACCCAGATAGACTGGCGTGTATAAACTTTAGATATAATGAAGATGATGACGATTTAAGCATTGAATTAATCGAGGATTCTTTTTATAGGACAAGAGAGTTTGACGAAACAGTTAAATATTTTTGGATGAAAGTATCACCATCGTTATTCCCAGATAATTAATACTATGAAATACAACAACAAAGAAGTAATAGCCGTCAAAGATCATTCATTTGATTGTGACGGTTGTATCTTTCTAGTAGAGGAGAAGTTTTGCGAAGACGCATGTATTAAAGGGAATTTCGAACAACTGTTTGATTTAAGACCTTGCTCGATGACTCACTCTATTTACAAATACAAACTTAATTGAGATGAAAGATAAAATACTCAACTTCCTGAACCAACGCGGACAAATGCCAAGATACGAATTATATAATAAATGTGTCTCAACTGATGAAGACTACAAAGAGTTCAGGACTGCAATAAAAGAGCTTAATGATAAAAAGGTAATAGAATCATATAATAATGTAAATCTTTGCTACCGTATTATTTGAAGTTATAAAAAAATATAACTATATTTGAGAAAACAATTTAAATAGAAATAGAATGAGAATTAAAAACATTACAATCGAAAACATCGGGATCATAGAAGACATGAGTATTGATGTTAATAAACCTTTAATGTTGTTTTATGGTGATATCAGACAGGGTAAAACAACTATCTTAAATTCAGTACAGCTGTGCGCCGGTGGAACTATTCCGAACGGAATATTAAAAGACGGGGCTAAAGAGGGTTTCATTGAATTGGAAGTAACAAATGGAAGAATACGCCGTGAATTCTATTTAAGTAAAGAAAACACTTTAAAACCAAGGGCTATCGATGCTATAATTGATAATCATAAGCTTTCACAAAAAGAAGTGACGGCTTTGTTTAATCCGTTCCTACTCGATCAAGACTTTTTCAAAAAGAAGAACTCCGGAGATAAAGCAAAATTCTTGCTAGAAATTTTCGGTGTTGACACTTCGTTCTTGGACTCTCAGAAAAAAGACAAAGAGCAGAAAGCGAAAGAAATTCGTGCAGCAATAAAGGCATTCGGTGAAATAGATACAACCGAAGTTCCGAAATCGAATATTGAAGAGCTGAGAGGTTTTGAAAAAGAGTGTCGGGAGAGGCTTAATAAGAAGTATCAGGAGAATGGAGCTAAAAATAAAAAAGCTCAATTAGATTATGATGAAAAGCTTGAAATATATAAAGAAGAGGTTAGGAAATGGGAAAGTTTGCAAGTATCGAGAAAACATGCATTAGATAAAGCTGAAAATATATTGCAAGAGTTAGCGGTATTAGGTTACAAACCTTCAGAAGGCTGTCCAGTACGTCAATTTGTATTTGATTTACCTACCTGCGAGATAGATCATCATATACCACAGCCTGTTAAACCAACTCTCCCCGACCCAATGCCTGACCAAACAGAATTAATTCAAATACAAGAGAAGATAAGCGAGCAGGGAGCGCAAGAGGTGTTATATAACAATTATCTCGAAAGACTCGAAAAACAAGAGCAAAAAGACGTTAAAAAGAAAGCGTTATCAATGCTTACTGAGGAGATAAAAAGCATCAACGCAGAAAAAGCAGAACTATTGCAGACTATTTCCGGTTCGATCTCTGGATTAGAATTCAATGAGTCCGGTGATTTCACTTATTTAAATGAAGAAACAGGGCAAAAAACTACATCTGATCGTCTTTCGGATTCGCAGCAAATGGAATTAAGTAACAAGCTTTCTTCTTTATACCCTGATGGTCTACAAATAGCTTTAATTGATCGCGGTGAGTCCATGGGTAAAAGTGTGTTCGGGTTAGTTGATGAAGCGAAAGAAAACGATAGGAATATATTAGTAACTATTGTAGGAGACAAGCCCGCAGAAGTGCCCGAAGACATAGGCGTATTCGTGGTCCAAAATGGGGGGTTGAAATAATGAGTACTGATGAAAATAATTTAGCCATTGAAGAACACAATAAAATGCTTGAAGAAATTGACGGCTTAATCAAACGAATAGAAGTGTTCAAGAACGCTAAAGCTAAAGAGGCAATTGACGGTTTAGTTGTTGCTATTAAACGCATCAATGAACTATACATGCTCCAATTCGATAATAAAGCTAACTCAACATGAAAGAGCTAATCAAATTCGTATCCGAAAACCTATTTTTCTGCTTTGGCTTATTCGTAGCGGCCATGTTTTGCCTGGCTACAGTAGTTATGTTTGTGCGCATATGGATTAAAAAACTAGCTTATTCCGATAAGCCGGAGCATAAAAAAGCCCGGGAAGAATTCAGAAGGTTTAGTGATTATTAACAAGTTATTAACAGATAGAAGATATGACATTTTACTACGTAGAAGCAAAAGCAAAAGGCGAAGGCGAAATAGAAATAGTTCCTCATAATGATAAAACAGGGGATTATAAATTTATAGAACTTATAAAAGTCAATAAATTTATAAAAGATTTAATAAAGTATAATACTAATTGTACATTCAGGTTAGTCAAAGAAACAACGACTACAACTACAACTAGAGGAAAATGGGAAGTTATTAACAATTAAACTAAGATTATGAAAAACACACCGTATGTAAAGCAGTTCGATGAAAACGGAAAAGTTACGAACCCAATTAAAGGAAGTTATTTGCATGAATTTGAAAATAGAGAAGAAAGAAGAGCCAAATTACAAAAAGATAGGTTTCACGGAGAAAGTAAAAATCATCATTTAACGGTTGCAAAATCATCTAAATATAAAAGGGTGCGGCAGGTGATAAACTGTGAAGATAAACATGGAGTTACAACAGGAGAAAGAAGAGTTATTGAGCATTATGTATAATAATTAACAATTAAAACGAGCTTATGAAGTGGATAAAAATTAATAAGGACGATATACCCAATATAGAGGTTGTTGTTGCTAATTTTGAAAAGGGGACATATGGGTATGAAGAGAAGCTAATAGGAGAGATTTATGTATCCAGAACTAATAATTTAATATGTTGCGATAACGGTCATGAGATACTAGAAAATTGTACCCATTACATCGACATAAACAAATTTGATATAGAGTAATTAACAATTAAAACAGAAATTATGGATAGAATTATAAACAGATATGTTGCAACGTATAAGGGAGATTTACACGAAGTTACAGAAGTAGAGAGTGGTAAATTATATATTTATCGAGGTGCTAATGCGAAATTTACTGAGGTTAAAAAAGATGAATTATCTTAATTATTAACAATTAAAACAGAGTTATGAGTTGTGAAATTAATAAAGCAATTAGTTTAGAATGTGCAAAACCTGTCATAGGCCTAAAGCCTCAAAACAATGATGGTTGCCCTTGTGGAAGTGGTAAGAAGTATAAAAAGTGTTGTCGAAATAAATAATTAACTCCAATCAAAACCCAATCAAGAAAGAGCTTCACGGCTCTTTTTTTGTGCTTTGATAGTTTATTGTTTGCAGTTGCCAACTATAATATATATATTGCAACAAAAATATTTAATATGAAAACACATAAATTGGTTACAGTAAGAAACTACGCAAAGGGTAAAGGTTACACAACGCAATATGTATATCAACTAATAAGGAATAATAAATTACCATCTATTGAGATTGATGGAGTTAAATTTATTCAAATAAAATAATATGAACAGTTACGAACTATCGAGAAAATGGTTTGATTTCTGTTTTGAAAATCCCGAAAAAATCAAACCAAATCACACAGCTTTATATTTTTTTGCTATAGAGCATTGTAATAGATTAGGTTGGAAAAATAAATTCGGCCTACCTACTACTATGGTAAAAGAAGCGATCGGGGTAAAATCTTATAATACTTATATAAAAACTTTAAATGAATTGGTTGAATTCGGTTTTATAAAAATGATCGAAAAAAGCAAAAATCAATACTCAGCTAACATAATTGCTCTATCAAATTTTGACAAAGCACTTGACAAAGCACTTGATAAAGCATTGATAAAGCACGCGTCAAAGCAAAGTGAAAGCACTAGTGAAAGCATTGATAGTATAATTAAACAAATAAACAATAAACAATTAACCATAGAACAATTAACTAAAGAGCAAATAAAATTCCTATTGAACTTTTTAGACCAAAACCCAAAACCCGAAAATGTCTTTTCTGATGAAATTAAAAATTTCACCGAATCACTTTTTAAAAATTTTCCAAATAATTTAATTGAAAAATTAACTAAGTACCAAAAGGAAAAACTTCACGATACAATCGATAAATTAATTCGCCTCGATAAGTATTCAAAAGAAGATATCACAAAGGCGGTCATTTTTGGGCGATCTGATGACTTCTGGAAGGATAACTTCCTTTCGTTAAATAAACTCAGAAATAAAGACAAGCAAGGGCTAAAATACATAGATATCTTCATTGCTAAATCCGAATCAAACAAAATTCAATCAAATGGAGTACGACGAAACAAGACATATTCGAACGATGTCTGGGATAGAAAAAACTAAGAACAACAAGATAATGCGGTATTGCTACGCTCCTTATCAATTGAAGTTTGCTGCTGAAACTGTAAAAAGAATTGCGGCCAGGTATTGCGATAACTTCAAACTTAACCCGGAAGAACAAAAAATATATGTTCAATTCATCAAATATCTTCACGGTGATTCAACTTTCGAAGGTGATTTAAACAAAGGGATTGCAGTAATTGGCCCCACTGGAACCGGAAAAACTCTTTTGTTTAAGATAATGGAAGATTACCGGGCAATCGATGATATTTTATTCTGGAATAATGGGAGACAAAAACAATTGTCTTGGATCAAACCATATTTACCCGATAAAATAAACATGGACTACGTGGCAATGGGTGACGTTTCTTTGAACTTTTATACTTCTATGAATGTTTTATACTTGGATGACCTTGGAGTGGAAAAAAACGACGTTAAACACTACGGAAATGAGTTATCACCAATCGAACAAATACTCACTTATCGCCATCGGGTCAAAAAGCTTACTTTCTTCAGCTCGAATTTAAACAAAGACGGATTGCAAGACAAATACGAAGATCGTTTGTTTTCCAGGATGCATGAGATGTTTAATTTTATTGAGTTTAATACGGGTGATAAACGGATGTTGTAACGAGAAAGCATACATTAAAACGAAAGAGTATTATAAACTATTTAAATAGAGAGGATAATGAATAAAGAAACAATTGCAGTTTGGTTCAGCTGTGGAGCTGCAAGCGCAGTGGCTACAAAAAAAACTATTGAAAAATACAAAAACACACATAATATTTTAGTTGTGAATAACCCCGTCAAAGAGGAGCATGGTGATAATATTAGATTTTTAAGAGATGTTGAGAACTGGATTGAACACCCAATAATTGAGGCTAAATGTAAAGAATTTCCAAGTGCATCAATTATAGACGTTTTTGATAAGCGTCAATACATTGAAGGTCTACATGGTGCGCCTTGTACATATAACTTAAAAAAGCAAGCTAGGTACGAATTTGAACAAAAACATAATATTGATTCGCATGTTTTAGGTTTCACCATCGATGAATGGACAAGACAAAAGAAATTTAATACCTACGAAAGAGAAAACACAATTCCTGTGTTAATAAGTGAATTAATTACTAAAGAAGATTGTTTTGGTATATTAAGGAAAGCAAACATTAAACTACCAGAGATATATTCTTTAGGTTATCCAAATGCTAATTGTATAGGGTGTGTTAAAGCCACTAGCCCGACTTACTGGAATTTAGTAAGAAATACATTTCCTGATGTATTCAATCAAAGAGCTGAGCAAAGTAGGCGTATAGGATGTAAGCTTGTAAGAGTTAAAAATAAACGTATTTATCTAGATGAATTAAAAACAACGGATAAAGGTAGGGCTATTAAAAGTTGGGAATGTGGGATATTTTGCGACACTAATTAAAACGAAAGAGTATTATAAACTATTTAAATAACTGATATGCACATAAATACAGCAAGGAAATTAGAAAAGTATCACAAGTTTACTAAAATAGAGCTATATGACATGCTAGTAGAAGCACTGGATACACATAACGAATCTTACTGGAAAGAAGCTAATCATCTAAATGGGATATTTGATAACGGGGCGTATTTCAATTTATGCCGAAATTGGATAGGATACAAAAAAGGTGAAAACGATAATGATTATAGTTCTGAAGTGATAGTAATTAGAGTGCTTCAAGGTTTTGGTAAATTTAGTAAAATTCAGTTACCAAAAAAGAAAAAACAACATGTTAAAATAATGAAATCTGAAAAACCAACATTATAAACTAACAAATAGAGATATGATAACATTCAAACCTACTGAATACTACAGGTGTGAGTACTGCAATAAACTTTACCTTATGAAATCTGCGTGCATTAAACACGAACAAAGATGCAAACAAAATCCAGATAATTGTGATGCGTGTCTTAAGGGTTGTTCACACCTGGAAGCAACCGAAGAACTTTATTATATAGAGTGTTGTATAAATGGTGATTATGATGAAAAAGAGCATAAAGCTGTAGGTTTTAATTGCAACAAGCATAATAAACTAATGTATCCTTATACCGCTGTTTACAAAGATTTACCGAATAAATACCCTGAGACATTCGAGAGTAAAGAAAGAATGCCAACTGAGTGTGATGATTTTAATTTGAGGTATTTTTAAAAACTAACGAACATGAAGGATAAACTAAGAAAACATATAAGAGCTGCTGAATTATTACAGGATATAACAGGATATAGAGCCGCTCTATATTCGATAGTCCCAGGCGATGAAATGGAGCATGAGATAATCAAAATATTAATCACCCTTAAAGAACAGTACAACGATTTAATCGTCAGCTTATCTTTATTGACCGATAGCATAAAGAGAATTTCAGTTAATCATGTTAAATCAATCGTATGTAAGTATTATAATATTTCTATTGAAGAAATAGACTTTAAAACAAGAAAACGAGAAATTGTAAAAGCCCGACAAATTGCTATGTATTTTTGTAAAGCCTTAACGAAGACATCTCTAGCCACTATCGGTCATCTGATAGGGAAAAAAGATCATGCAACTGTGATACACGCATGCAAAACAGTCAATGATTTACTTGAAACGGACAACACATTTCGAGCTGAATTAATTGAGATAAAAGAAGAAATTAAAGATGCTCTTAAATGAAAGACCAGAAGCAAACTAGACAAGTTAAAGCTAACCGAAAGGAAGCCGAAAAAAGGCTTTCTGAAAAGGTTGAGGAGATAAAGCACACTGTAACTAAATTAGAAGTTTGTGAGTGTGGTGCCTGTATTAAGATATTATGTACTTGCGCTTATAATTACCATTATCATTATGAAGATTAAATTTATTTTTATGAAAATAATCAGAATAGCAAAACAAATTAACACAAATGATGAGGTTATAATTTGCGAAAAGTCGTATCTAAAAGACCGGGTAAAGTTTCAGAATATCTATACAAGAGATGCATCGCGTTTATGGAGGAAACACCCGAGTGAGAAAGTGATAGTCAACTATAAGAAAATTGTTGAGCTCGATAAGTTGTATGATGATTTTATTCAGTCGTTGTGTCAGTTTTAAACTCAGTCACATAAAAAAAGCCCTCTTAACAAGGGCTTTTCGTTTTTAGTCACATAAGATTAACTAAATATTATTTCTTTTAATCGGGTATCGATGTTATTACACATCTTCTCAAAACTAAAGGTATCTACCCATTCTATTGTGCTCCCATCATCATCCATTATAGTTAAATCCATCTCTCCGTCGAAAAATAATTCCTCTCCCGCAAATGACCCTTCAAACTCAAATTCAATGTCACAGTTTAGATTGAAAGGAGTTTCTAACTTAATAGAATCACTAGATAATTTATGTAAACTAACTTGATTATCGAGCGAGAAACTAAAAGTATCGCCCAGTAATCTCAGTTTCTTTTCAAAATCTTTCAAAATCAAAGCTTCGATTACCTTAAAATCATCTTCATAGAGTTCTATTTGTTTTATCTTCATCTCGTTTGTTTAATCCAGTTCAAAGTTATAAAATATAAATCATCTTCTAACCACATAACCCCTTATCTATATCGTGAAACTCAATCTTATCGCCTATCGAATCGAATTCATTCGAAGAATATTTCAACACGTCTCCGGACATATAAAAATAGCCCTCACACCACATCACAACAAGCTCTTCATTTGAATTTGAATAGATAGCTTTATAGTAACATCCGTCTTCATACTTCGGTGTATGTTCTTCCACAGGCTCGTAATATACCATGTGTGTATCCGTATTCTTGTTGTATTCCATTTTGATGAACTCTTTTATCTCAATTGTTTTCATATCTCAAATTCTTTTATTGCATTATCAAAAATATCCTTCAGTACTTTAATTGATTCGTAATCCTGATTTTTCAAAGCTGTTTGAACATAATTATGGAACTGATTCAGTAATTGTTCATTAACTATTTTATTACAAAATTCAACTCTGCTTTCATATGATTGTTTCACTTTGTCTATTTCGTTTCTGATATTATCAAAATGCTTTTCGTTATCCTGAATAGCTCTATGTATTATCTTCGCTCCGACAAATAAAGCTTTCCAGTCCTGACTAATTTGCCTCCACTCATTACCAGCGTCTTTAGTGAATCGATCTATTATAAATTCGTCTATCTTGTGTTGAGTAAGCATTGAGTCTATATTGTGATAATTAGAATCAGTGAATAGAACATAGTTAAAATCTCCCCTGCAATTGTTCTCAGTTAAAAAATGCTTGAACATATTTATATTTTCCGGTGTGTTTTTCATGATCTGCCGTGTTTCTCGATTGTTTCAATTATCTTTGTTACAGTGGTTAATGTAGGGTCGTAATTCGGTTTATTCTTTATATTTGAAAGAACCGATTTGGACACCCCGGATAAAAACGAAATAGTGTATCTCGTTAATCCGCTTTGATCTATTTTCTTGTTTAGTTCTGCTAGTGTCATGCTCTTTTATTTGTCGTGAATGTTTCCGGTTATTTCAATAGAATAGAATATATTTTCATGCTCATCAATCTGTGTTCTGGCTAGATCAATACACTCTCCAAGACAAAAAGAGCCGCTTCTAAAATGTATACATTCAACTCTATTTATCCCCTCTTTAATAAAATTGCATTCATCCCCCTCAAATATCTTAATCCCGTTCTTATCTTTTATGCCGGTGTATTGACAAACTGTTTCGGGGTCTACTTCATACATAGATATAGCCCCATCCTGAATAAAACAGCACCAGAATTCAGGAACTACCGAAGTAGGTCTTATCTTTTCAATATAGTTACCCTCCACCCATTCACTATTATCAACCCTTTTCGCTTTAAATAATATTTCTCTCATGTCTATTGTTTTATCGAATCGTTTAAAATTCCTAATTTCTTTTTATCTTCCGCGAGAGCTTCTCTTGAAACTTTCTTTGCGAATCTCTCTCTTTCATTCATATCAATAACCCCTAAGGCGAAACGATGAATGTCGATGTCTTTCGATATTTCAAGAGCTTCTCTTTCGTATAAACCATAATATCCCATTATTAACAACTTGTTGTACTCTATTTTGGATAGCGTTTTCATAATCGTAGTTTTTATTAGTTTGCACCCGAAAACCCCGCATTTGTTTCAGTGCGGGGGTGAGTGTTTATTTATAAAAATATAACTTCATCATCTTTTAACTGCCATTTAACAGCTTTTATGAAATCATCTTTAGTGTTTATATTCAAATCTACTGTAAAATAAGTTCCATTACCATATTGCTGATAGACAATTAACTGGAAGTAGCTATCTATGCTATTATATTGCATAGACACTTGTTCTTCTGTTATTTTAACTTCAACTGTGTATTTACCATTTTGTCCTTTTGTATTGTTCCTGATATTTTCTAATGTTGCTTTCATAGTAGTAGTTTTAATGTTTGTTTATATCTTATTTAACGACAAGATAAGAAAATAGTTTCAATAAAAGAACTAATTGTATAAAAAAATATAACATTTGTTTGTGTTGACTGATATTATTATCTTTACGAGATTAAACGAACTAAATAAAATCATATGGGAGCACCAAAAGGTAATAAGTTTGCTATTGGGAATAATGGTGGTCGACCTCCGTTGTTTGAAAATATTGGACAACTTGAAGAAAAGTGCAATGATTATTTTAATCGTTGTGATGAAGAAAAAGAGAAAGCCACAATTACGGGGCTTGCTCTTTTTCTTGGATTTGCTGATAGATGCAGTCTTTATGATTATGCAGATAAAAAAGAGTTTTCCTACGTTATAAAAAGAGCGAGATTAGCAGTCGAAAATAGTTATGAAACTTCAGGGAAGACTATTGATATTTTTGCCTTAAAACAAATGGGGTGGGAAGATAAACAAACAATAGATCATTCAGGGGAGATAAATAATAAACCTGATTTATCTAATCTTTCGAATGAGGAGGTAAAACAATACGGAGCGTTAAACAAAAAAGCTAAGGGACTTTGACAGATGATTTTTATTATAATGTTGAATATTATAAGAGAGGCCTTTATGATTTAATCTGTTTTGAGGACAAGATAACAAAGGAGCCATTTGCATTTAATGATAAGCAGATAAAAGCATTAGAACTACTCAACGATAATACGACTTCATACGTTGGTTTCGGCGGCGCTGCGCGTGGCGGTAAATCTGCGTTGATTGCTATTGATGCGATAATGTCCGCTTATGCTTATCCCGAATGTGTTAATTTGATCGGGCGTAAAAAATTAACTACGCTTTGGGAAACTACCTGGAAAACCTTAATAAGGATGTTGAATAATTTTGGTTTTGTTATTGGTAGAGATTACAAATATAATGGGATGCATCATGAATTAACTTTCCGAAATAGCTCAATCATTCTGGCTAAGAATCTCGAATTAAAACCAAGTGATGCAGAGGGAACCGATTATGGTTCCTTAGAGATATTAAAGGCTTATATAGATCAATCTGAGCATGTAAACATCAAGATCATCGAGAAGATAGGAGAGCGTGCGGGGTCTCATTTTACAGCCTCAGAATATGGAATAAAAGGGAAAGTATTTGAAGCTTTCAATCCTTCCTCTTCTCACACTAAAAGGCGTTACTGGGTGGCGTACAAAACAGATAACGAAAAAGTAACACGTAAATTTGTGAGGTCGTTACCGTCTGATAATCCCGGGCGTGAAGCTAAAGAATGGGTAAAGCAAAAAGAGGAGGATTTTAAGGACGGTACAATGTCGAAAGTGGAGTATGAAAAGCAAATACTCGGTAACTTTGATTATGATGATAATCCAGATCGGCTTTGTGGATATGATGAAATCCTTGGCATCTTTACCAATTCTCATATAATTCAATCGAAAGAAAAATACCTTACTGCTGATATTGCACGCTTAGGAAGTGATTACGCAAGAATTGGAGTATGGGAAGATTGGGGGTTAATCGAAGTGATATCTATTCCTATTTCGCTCACAACCGATATACAGAATACAATCAATGCTCTTCGATCTAAACACCAAATCCCTGCTTATAGATGTGTAGGTGATGAAGATGGTGTCGGAGGTGGCGTTATTGATAATTGTAGAATAAAAGGGTTTGTGAATGGTTCAAGACCTATTAAGGAAGACCTCGGGCAAAAGAAAGAGACTCCCCAATATAAAAATCTACAGACTCAATGTGGTTACAAATTAGCCACAAAGATTAACCAAGGTCAATTCTATATCTCTGGCGAAGTATCACAAGAGGAGGAAGACGAAATCATCGAGGAGCTCGAACAACTAATAGCATGGAAGCCCGATGATGATGGAAAACTGAAACTGAAACCCAAAGCAGAAATAAAGCAATCGATAGGACGCTCACCGGACTGGAGAGATATGATGCTCATGCGCTGTTGGTTTGATCTTGTAGACGTAGCTCCCCGAAAAGGTCAGAGGTCTTCGAAAAGGGGGTAGTGCATTGAAGCACAAAAAAATCACAAAATCATAATATTTACAATTAAATATATTATATTTGTATCAAATAAAATATGTATAGGATAATATTATGGATACAAACCAAGTTATAAATCGTGATGATGTATTTATACAAAGGACAAAAGATCTTTATTTCAATGCTACTGCCTTAATTAATTATTGGAATGCGAACAACCCTGAAAAGCAATTAGCTAGGTATAAAGTCAATGACTCTACAAAAGAATTTATTGAATTATTGAAAAAAGAAGGTATTGAAAGGCCTTTTATTTCAGGCAGAGGAAAAGGTAAAAATTCTGGTACATGGATGCATCCTAAATTATTTATCGACTTTGCTATGTGGGTAAGTGTTGAATTTAAATCTAAAGTAATTGATTATGTTTTCGATGGTCTTATCAAATCCCGTAATGATGCTGGTGATTATTACAAAGAAATGGGAGTAGCAATATTAGAGGAATATATTAATGTCAAGGGAACAAAACCAAGCCCTTTTATTTACATTAAAGAGGCTAATATGTTGCGTGAGATATCGGGTATTAATAAAGAACGAAATGAATTAACCGAAAAGGAATTAAATTTACTCACCGCTCTTCAAAAGTTCAATACAACATTTATCAGAAAACATATTGGGCCAGAATCAAGGAAGAAAAATTTAAGATTAGTTGTTGAATCGTTAAAACTATAGGCATGAAAAAACTTTGGAAAGAATTAAGTGGGCAACCTACCGAAAGGACTGATAAACTAGTTATATGGGCTTTTCCTGTGACTATTTTAGTGTGCTATGTAATAGATATGATTCTATCATGAATCATAAATGGAAAGATATAGATAAAGATAATAGCATATGTACCGTATGCGGATGTAGGAAAGAATACGTATCAGGGTGTTATTTTTATTCCCGTAGCGGCATGGGGTGGGGCTTAGGTAAAATGCCAACATGCATCGATTGGGAGGTTGAAAACAATAAAACAATTGATTAACTAATAAGCTAAGGACATGAAAAAATTTAAACTGGATTTAAACGAAGTATTTAGAAATTGTAAAGTGACCCCAGAAGTTATTTACGCGGCTGCATTTGATAATAATTGCAGTGAAGAGCAACTTAAAAGTTTAATTAAAGAGTTTCGCTCTGAAAAGTGTGAAACGGATTGTGGCTGTATGTGCCGGAAATGAATGCATGAAGGAGGGGGTAACAGATATAAAACAAAAAATAGATGAACAGACTTGAAATAATACAGTACTTGACTAATAAGCTTATCGAAAGAGATAAGGAAGTAGTCGAGCTTAAATTGAAAATTGAGTCGTTGGAGAAAAACAACGTAGAACTTGATATCTCAGTATATACCGATCCTAACAACGTCACTCTTGAAGTAGGAAGAGAGTCTGTAGAAAAACAGGAGTTAAACCTCGATTCGACAATAAAAGACCGAGAGATATGAACAACGATAAAAGATTTTTAATTCAAATTATAATAAACCTTGTAGCTATACTGCTTAGCTTATTAGTCATTTTTGTATTATAAATAGATAAACTTAAAACAATGGGGTTATTTGGAAAAGTGTTTAAAACAGTGGTAGATGTAGCAACGTCACCGATTGATATAGTAAAAGATGTAGTAACTCTTGGAGGGACTATAACCGATGAAGAGAGTGCAATTGCTAAAAAGGCGAAAAAACTCGATTATGATTTAAGTGCTGTATTAGATGAGATAGAAGAACTTTAATATAAACAAAATGAAAATACATCGAGCTGATAAAATAGAAAGCAAATATCACGAGTCAGTTATAAAAATAGCTGTTGACAACTTCAGGAGTGAAAAGAAGCATTGCACAATTGGAGAATTTGAGACCGAATGCAAGCGAATTAAGAAAGCTAGAATAAAATGTGCAATACGAAAGTCCCGAACATAACCGTTAAACAATACGTGGCTGGTGTCGATAACGAGCGAGTCAATTACGTGCTCACATATGGTGAGTTCAAGCCAGTCGACTTGTTTAAAATCGGTGATATAATCGAAAGGGAATTTGGGTTAGTCAAAGACGTGCAAGAGGCTTTCAATTATGGCAGTCTGACGTTTGAGAAATACTTGAAAATAATGGTTGAGTATTCCTTCACCTCCGAGAAAACATTTTACAATACAAGCGTGTATGATATAAAAAGCTCTTTAGTTTTCCTTACGAACGAAATCGAAAAAATTAACGAGCTTGAAACTGAGAGTTTGGGGAGGGAGTCAAGTGCGGAAGAGAAGCAAGCCGACTCGGATCGTTTTCAAAAGTATAGAAGTTTTATGCAATTCGATTCGCTATGTGGTGGTGACATTCTTAAATTTGAGCAGATGAAGAAAGTTCCATACCTGATATGTTTTACTAAAATGATGCTCGAAGCTGACCGTGCAGAATTCAACAAGGATTTACATAAAATACAAATGAGAAAAAATAAACAATAATATGAGTCAATTCGGTAATTATAACAAACAATTAGAGGAATGTGACAATCCTTTTTTACGACCAATTAAATTAGCCGCTGCAATTTTGAACGCTGTAAAACACGCCAGAGAGGCTGCAGATGATTTTAAGTCACTCAACGACGAATTAAAAACATTCGGATTCGAAATTAAACCAATCAAGAAAAAAACCAGTAAACGAAAGCCACCACCACCACCACCGCCGCCACCACCTGGGAGAAAAATAAAAGAAGGAGGAGCCCCACCTCAAAAACCAATGAATAAAGGACGAACTTTACCAGAATAAATAAAACAACATTATGACCTACATCCTATTAACAATTGCCGCCCTTATAGCTCATCAAATGCTATTGAAATGGGAATATTACAGATGGCTTGCGAACTCAGTAATCTATCCGATAAACAAGCGAAGAATAAAAAATAAGATTAAACGAATGAGATTTCGAGACCTGGTAGATTATTGGCATGAATTCCAACTCGTAGAATATTGGTTCAAGAAATATTGGTTTGGAAAGAAACTTATGAAAATTATTGATGATGAATTATTGAAACGTAATAACGAATTAAAACAGGATATATTATGAAAGTACATGAGACTAATTTCGATATCAAAAAACAATTTGATTATAATTCGTATAAGGTGGAGGGGATTATTTTAAATACAAATGATGATGGTTTTAAAGAATATATGTATGTTAACTTAAAGAGTGAATCTTGTTTTTGTATAGATACATACGATAATGGTAAAAGGTTCTTTGAGACAAGTGAACTTGAAAATTTGGAAAAAGGAAAAGCGGAGTTAATAGAAGACATTGACAGACTTATCTTGGCTGTTAATAAGCGTGATGATATAATAGAAAGACTTGAAAAGATAATAGAAAGTCTTGATCTTAAAAAATCTTTAGATGCCATGCCGTCCGAAGAAAATACTGTTTGCTCAGGGGCAATGGTATCCGAGGAATTCGTTTTAAAATTAATCGAAGTGATAGCTGGTAAATAATAATTTCATATATTTGTAATCACAAAAAATACAACCCACACGTTTGTTTTTTATTTAAATCTCGTTTTTACCCCGGTTCTTATCGGGGTTTTTCTTTGTCAAATAATCTTATTTGGATTTAATCTAAATAAAAATTATTTTTGTATCATGGCGATGGAACAATTTGATATACTTGGCGCTCTTGAAACAGCCGCTTTAGCTAAAGGATGGAAGTTTGTTTATGGCATTGATAGTGCTTATAATAATGCAGCGGCAGCACAACAGTACGATAATGGTGATTTAGTCCTCATCGCTGACTATAGAGTAGTTCCGACCTATTCAGGTGTTAAATATGCCCAAATAAGTTATACATGCTTACTGATGTTAGGTAGGAAATTCGATACCGACGGACAAGCAGCCACTTTAGATGAGGATTTCGAGCAGAAATACACCAGGAGGTTGAAATTATTAGTCAATTCATTAGCTGATTTTATAGGAACATTCAAATGTGATAACGAATTAACTGTTACGCCCCCATCAATTACCCCAGCAATTAATGTTTTTGACACAAATATAGATTTTGCGATTGCAAATAGCGTTATATTCAACCAAGAATGACAGCTAACCAGATCATAAACGAGTGGAATACAGGGGTGAAATTCGATCTTATAAAGAATTATAAAGCACTTGGACTTCGCGCGTCTGGTAAATGGGCGGAGTCATTAGACGAATTTAATGATAAAACACCGGAAGGGTTTAAATTTGGAATACTGGGAGAGCAATATACTGGGGCTTTAGAGAGCGGGAGAAAGCCTAATAGTAATCAAGATGAAGAATCTTTGAAAGGTTGGGTAGGATGGGCCGGATCAACGTTCCTAAAGGACTGGGTAGACGATAAAGATTTGGATATCAACCCTTATGCAGTAGCTTGGAAGATAGCACTGGAAGGCTGGAGAGTTCCGAACAAGTTCAATGCAGGAGGTTTAGTTTCGAATGTTGTGACTGATAAAAGAATAGGTGAAGTATTGAAAGATTTGAGCTTGTTTTATGTAAGTGAAATTAAAAGCGAAATAGTAAAAGGGTTGAAAAATGGCAATAGATAGTATAACAATTACACAAGACAATATTGTTAATGGGTCTAATTTAGTCCCTGTGCATTCTACATTGGTGTTTCTTGCAGAAGTGAGCTATACTGGGGCAACGCCCGATCTAGTTTATGTCGATGTAATTGTTGATGGTGAGGTGGAAGAGACGTTTAAAGCTATTCCGTATTCCGATCCGTTAGGCACAATAAGAACATTTGCATTTGTGGCTAATGATGTTGTAAAATCTTTAATAGGGGTGTTAGATGATTTCGGTCAATTATTAGAGAATCTAACTTTTGTTGAAGAGATAACGAAATTAGTTACTATTAAATTTTACGATCCTGAAACACCGGCTACAAGCGATAGTGTTGAGGTTGATCTAATTCATGGAGCCGGACAATTTGGGGAAAATCCGAATTTTGAAGAGATTTACAATAACGACCCTTCAACATATTATGGAGGTGATGGGCAATTTATGTATGTATATTTCTATAATGATGATGTAGCAAACATATTGACTATCGATAACCCTTCTGCAAATCTTGTTTTTGCACAGGACTACGACGATGATATATTCACCGATTACGATGACACACAATTTCAAATAGACATAGCAATTTAACAGATATGGCACGATTATTCGAACAACCAACAGTAACCACTCCTGATACTACCGAGCGAGTAGCCTCAGGCAAAACAGGTACACCAACATCAAATATAACGTGGGCAAATTTTGTCACATGGTTGCAAGATACAGCTTTAGCATTTTTGAGACCTTCAAACAATTTGAGTGATTTAGATAATGTTGTAACTGCTCGAACTAATTTAGAAGTTAAGAGCGAAGCAGATACAGACTCGGCATTAGCATTAAAGGCCGATGAAGCTGACGTGTTGACGAAAACAAATACAACAAGTTATACACCTTCGCAAGCTTATCACCCCGCAACATTTGACTTTGTAAACAAAGGAGGAAGCACGGCAGGGTGGTTTTCTGCAACTAGGGTGTCATCTGCTGTTGATGCGGCTTCGTTTAATGTTAAATGCATTGAATTAGGGGGGTGGATACACATTAACGGGCAAGTTTTATTGAACAGTAATCCGGGGGCAGATGTTTTGTTTTCACTCCCGGGCTCTTTTGGTTCTCCTTCTGTAGATATATTTTTTAATTCTAGTGATGCCTCTGCCAGCGAAAATAACGAGTGGTTTGTTGAAGTAGGAACAAAAAACATAAAGGCAGATAACTACAGTACAGGGAGTAAAAATTCATTTTCTGTAACATATCCAACTATCTAATGAGTAAAATCGGCTATTACAGATATAAAACAACAATGACTGACGGAAGGGTTATCACTTTCTACAAAAATGGTGTAGAAGCTGGAACCGCTACACTCAGGGCATTAGAGTTTTGTGACGGATATAAACGGTTAAAGTATCTCGATAAAAAAGGCCAATATAGATTCTTCTCTTTTACAAAATTTTATCAAGGGAATGATAATCCTAAGAAGATAGGTTCAACAAACGAATTTATCACAAGCATTTTGGATGCTCAGACCAACTCAAAAAATATAGGATATCGTAACGAGCGAACACTATCTTTGTCTGCTGAGGTGTCCGAGGATGAATTAATAGTGCTAAGTGAGTTATACACTTCACCAAGAATTTACTTGTATATAGGTAGTGGAACAAGTGACACGGCAGCCGATTGGCTAGAATTAAGCGAAGTCAGAGGAGACACTATATTTAAACGAAGAAAGCAAAAGACGGGATTAATAAATATTGAAATTACATTACCAGAGTGGTTTACTGTTAAAATGATATAAATGAGGTTGTTAAGGATTAACGATTTAAAAGTCGACATTGATGAATCTACCGCTATAGGAGTTGATTATCAAAGTTACGACTTAAAACAGCCCGGAACGCGCAAGGTTAATGTTACTAATTCATTTACAATCCCCGCTACTTACAACAATTTATCCATATTTGGGGACGCAAATAACCCTCAATCATTATCGACAAAAATATACGATCAAAATATTCTTAATTATTGGGTCGACAATCAGCAATTAATTATTCAAGCCAGAGTCAGAGTTGAAAATATAGACGATAGAATAAGTCTATTTGTTTTCCAAAAACCCGATGTCTGGGATTTGATGAAACAAGTTATCTGGCCTGATTTTGCAAAGGATTTTATCAAGTGGATGCAGGACGAAAAAGGGCTACCTAGTTTAGATGCTCCTTTTATCGGAACATTTACCGATTTTATCGAACCATATACCGAAACAACTGAAGGGGTTAAGTTCCCATTTTATTTCGGGAATCTTTATAACTATGATCCTGATGGGGGGATAAACTTTTTAGAAACACCCTCAAAATTATATCTCAGGTTTTGGCCTAATAATGGAACTAAGGCCGATGGCGGTCATTTCTGTGTGTATTGTAAAACTATATTCGAATACATTGAATGGAAATATGATGTTAATTTTTTAACTGGTGGAGGTCAAGCAACCGGAAATCTCTGGGATGATCCTATAGCGTTAGGTTTATATATCCCTCTAAGAGATTTAACTCAACGCTTTCATTATACAGCGACGGTCCTGGATGGGTTTTATTTTGAATTTAATGAGGACACGAAATTCCTTCCTTTAAAAGATCAAAAAGATAAGTCTGGGAAAAAGCTTTACGATTTTGTTAACTCGTTTTTTCAGCACCTTAATGTTATTAAAGATGAAATACTGATAGGTGTTGAACCTGCTATTAGATTAGCTCGTTTCGATGATATAGAGTTGTTAGCGGATGTTGTCAATTGGTCTGGTAATTTATCGGGTAAACCTAAATTCAAGCCGTTTATTGACGGGTATCAACAAGAGAATTTAATTAAGTTTAAAGAAGTCTACGAGGAAGGTGACGAATTATTAAACTCGAAAACATTAACCTGTTTAAATAAGAACCTGGATGCTACAGTTGACTTGTTCGAGATAGATGCTTATGTAAATTCTTTCCTTCAAATTAACTCAGGTGTTGTTCCTGATTTATCACCTAAAGAAGCGTTTAAAACATTTAGTTTTTTTCTTGATGGGGGATTAACAACCGACTTAATCAATATATATGCCTCTGAAGACGGGGACGAACAACAAGCGGTATTACAATTACAACGAGCTAACTTATATGATCTTGATTCTGAATATAATTTCCTTGATGAAATAATTGATTACCCGAGATTCTATGAGGTAACGAAATGGCTTACTATTTCCGATGTTAAGAATTTGGAATTTTTCAAGCAATACTGGATTAAAGAATTAAATGGGAGTTATTTTATAAATAAAATATCTGGATTTAACCCTCAGAAATCCAACGAACCGACAAAGCTTGAATTAATAAAGATAAGTGACCGCACGCCTGTTACACCTCCGACATTGGATTACTGGGCGGATGGCATTGGCGACGCATGGACGGATGGTATTAACGATTATTATTTCTAATTATGGCCGAAAAAGTAGAATTATTCACGATAGAAATTAATACGTCTGATGCGCTAAAAGATTTAGCCGACAGCCAAAAAGCCGTAAAAGCTTTAAAAAACGAAATCAAAGAACTTGAAAAGGCAGAGGGTGATAATACTCAGGAATTAGCTGAACTGAACGCTAATCTTAAAGTACAACAAGATACTTTAAGGACTAACACCAATTTAACGAAGAATGCTATAAAGGCTACTAACGAGCAAAAAGGGAGTATCAACCAATTGCGTGCTCAATTAGCAGTTACAACAATAGAATGGAATAAATTAAGCGAAGAGGAGAGACAGAACACCGAGAGAGGGCAGGCATTAACTGAGCAAAAACTTAATTTAACCGAAGCTTTAAAAAAAGAAGAGAAAGCAACGGGGGATACCCGTCGAAATGTTGGTAATTATACCGACTCGATGAAAGAAGCAATTGAAGGTACTGGCGGCTTTGATTTATCACTTCTGAAATTAGCTGCAAACCCGATAGTGTTGACAATAGTATTGATCGTTGGCTTATTAAAGCTCTTATTTAATGCGTTTAAAAGTACTCAAACAGGCGCGGACAAAATGAGTGAGGCAACCGCTACGTTATCGGCAATTTTTGAAACATTAAAAGGATTATTGAGCGTAGTAGCTGAAGCTCTATTCAATGTGTTTACTGAACCGAGAGAATCTGCGAAAAGTTTTGGGGAGTTAATCCGGAAAAATATAACAGATAAATTCACTAGTTTATTAAAGCTGACTAACAGTCTTTCTGAGGCGATGAAATTTTTATTTCTTGGTGAATTTGAAAAGGCTAGTGAAGCTGCAAGCAAAGCCGTTGAACAGATATCAGATTGGGTAGAAGAAACAACAGATAGAATAATCGCATTTGGAAAGAAAGCTGTAGAAGCATTCAACAATACCTCTGATGCGATTAGTAAAAGTATAGAATTAGCTTTAGAATTAGAGAGGGCAACAATCGCCTATGAAGAGGCTAATATTAAAGCCTCTGAGTCATTAGCTAAATTGAATGCCGAAGCTGAAAAACAAAGCACTATAGCTGATGATAATACCCGAGCTTTTAAAGAGCGTCAAGACGCTGCGGAAGCTTCCCGGGTAGCAAGTGAAGAGGCTATTAAGATACAGCTGGATTTAGCTCAACAGGAATTGCATTTAATAGAATTAAGAAATGAACGGTTAAAGATCAATAATCAACTATTAAGAGAGAACAGACAAGAGGAGGCCGATTTAGCAGCTACCGTTATAGACATTGAAGGTCAACTCGTTTTAAAAAGATTGGAAAACGCAAAGCAGCGACAAGAAATTGATCGAGATGTTTTTGAAAGGAATTTGGATTTCTTGCTTGATAATCTCGACAACGTAAAAACTATAAATGAAAAAATTGCAGCCGATGACCGACTAACATTTGCGGAACGAAGTAATATTATTGAGGTTACCAAGAAGCTAGCAGACGAATCATTTGCCGAACAAATAAAGCAGCTCGAAACGAGAACAGAGGCAGAAATTAACGCAAATGATCTAATCGCAGAAGCAGACAGTAAACGACTTATTGAAAAGGTTCGTCTGTTAAAACTCGATGAAATAGAGGAAGGGCGTTTATTAGAAGTTTTAAGAGACAGGAGAACAGCTATACAAGATTTGGCCGAGGCAGAGCAAGAAATTGAAACCGAGAGATTAGAAGCTAAACAAGAAGCTCGTTTAATCGATTTAGAGAATGAGCTCGAAATAAATAGAAATAGAATATTTAAAACGCTCGATTTAGAACGTGAAGGATTAGAGTTAAAGAGAGAACAGGAATTAGAATTTGCTAATAAAATTGGTGCGGATACTAATTTAATAGAGGAAAAGTTTAGTAATGCGAGAAGAGAATTAAATAGAGCGGAGTTTAACGCGAAACTTTCTTTAGCTGCTGACTTCTCAGCTAATATAGCCACTATCGCAGGTAAGAATACAGCAATAGGGAAGGCTGCCGCTGTAGCTTCTGCCACGATTAATACCTATCAGGCTGCTACAGGAGCGTTTGCAGCTCTTTCACCTATTCCAATTGTCGGCCCTGCGCTCGGTATTGCTGCCGCCGGAGCCGCTGTTGTCGCTGGATTAGCAAATGTTAAAAAAATATTATCGGTTAAATCTGGACTACCTGGCGAAAGTGGTGGAGTAAGTGGGGGTAGTGTGTCCGCAAGTATTCCGTCTGCTCCCGTTAGCGAAAGAGCGAATGCCGTCGATGATGTTAACGCAGGAATTATAAGCAGAGAGGTAGCAACTAATACTAATAACGATAATATAAACGTACAACCAACACTCGTTACCGATGATGTAACTATATCACAAAATCAACAAGCGGCTAATAATCAAACAGCGACAGTATAACACTATTTGGATTTAATCTAAATAAAAATTAAATTTGGAACATGGATAAATTTATTGCAAGATACGAAAAGGACGGTGTGAAGAAATCGATTGCATTTAATAAGACTCAATTTGATAGAGTTAAAGCTGAGCAATATTTAAATGATAACGGGATTCAAAATTTCTTTTTCTTTTGGGACCCATATGAGCCAATAAAGATAAATGAAAATACATTCTTATTCCGTGGTGATGTTGGTTTTGATATTACAACCGAGAAACTTATCCCTTATTTACAAGCAGGAAACGAAATTGTTTTTGATTCTTTCGGGGGAGATTTATGGGAAGGATTAAAGATTTATGATATTATAAAAGGGATGGGAACTAACCCCTCCATAGGTGTTTTAGGTTCATGCGCTTCATCTATTACCCTGCCTCTTTGTGCAACTTCTAACAGTTGGATGACTCCGAATTCTAGATTTTTAGTTCACAACCCATGGACCTGG
>PJEL010000733.1_pt1 | contig 37201 bp, 31 predicted proteins | sample 1853271 | NCBI WGS metagenome assembly PJEL01 (sample SAMN08108733, study PRJNA415343) | Invertebrate metagenome, whole genome shotgun sequencing project. | host: Globobulimina | place: Sweden: Gullmar Fjord | collected 2015-08
TTTATTAGTTGAACCTGATACAACATCTGAATTTTGCTCTAGGTGTGACATTGCCGTCGCGGCTGTCTGCTCATAGGCTTGGGTGTTTGTTTGTACATCTCTTTCTGCTATTGCAGCCGAAGTACCTAACGAAGCGTTAATACCAGAATCAATACTAACATCAGCAAAGCGACCTGAATTACTGGTTTTAACATTCAACTCGCTTGCACCGGTACCACTATTGTATGTATTACTATGAGTCCCCATACTTTGAGTACCCTCTGACCATGTGCTAGAAAGCTTAGGAGCAGCATTTGTGCCATCGACAGAGCCTTTACCGGACGGGTTAACTGAGCTCATAACACCCATTAGTGAATGGACGCCACCATACAACATGAACATTGCTAACATTGGTATGGCTGCTGTTAGAGCTGAGGCGACACCTAAAAAGCCCTCGATTTCAGATATGACAGCTGGCATAGCCCCCAAAGAAAACGGGTCCATTTGCGCATAACTCGTTGTTACAGAGAACGCTTTTTCAGCTGCCTTGTAAGTAAATAAGTCAACAAATACTTTAATAAAACCCCATAGATTAACAAATAATATTAGGTACATATATTTACCGATCATGGCAAAGCCAATGCCACCCATGACAGAGAGTAGTACCATAATAGGGCCAATGAAAAACGTAAACATTTCAAATACTGATATCATTGGAATCATGTAGTTTAGAAATAATGCACGCTCACCCGCTTGCTCATACAAGCGTTTTTGCATCGCTTCAAAAACCATTTTATTAACCCATGGCTGATCTTGACCTTGCAGGGCTTCATATGTATGAAAAGCGACAAAGCGACCCGCCATAACTTCGTATGGATTTGGGCTGGCCATGCCTCCGCCAGTTAGCAGGCTATAAGCAGATGTTATAGATGGACCGTCAACGCCACGCCCCCCATAATAGCTCTTAATCATTTCAGGGAACTTACCAAGCGTAGTGTGCTTGTAAATTTGCTGGTATGCATCACTGCATGCGAGATATTCACCCTCAGTATTATTGCTTAAAAATATAGTAGTGTAATAATCAGGGTAGCTTACTTTTATTTTATCTATTACTTCATCTAGTCTAGCGGCATCAAGACCAGTCATATTCCCATTAGGGTTGCCTGAGCTTAATAATTGATCCGGTATGTAACAATCATGGATATAATTATGTATTGTGGTTTTAAAGTCATAAGTGCCGGGTTTATCTAAAGAGTTCACAATAGGTGACATAGGTATAGAATGAAGCCTTACCAATGCACCTAATGGGTCAACAGGTGTATTGGTACCCATAGAAGGCGTAATAAAGTTATCTGATGCTAAATCCCTCAAGCCACCTATTAAGTTTGTGCCTACCCATGACGGAACAGCGATAAGAAACGGTACATTGGTTACAGTTCTTACAGCGAGCGAATTAGTGGTAACTGATTGTAAGTGCACCGTAAAGCGGGGTGATAGAGGTCCAACAAACATAATGAACCCCATCACACCTAAAACAAATTCTTTAACTGGATAGGGCGATTTCTCTGGATCTAAAATATATTTAAAGTACGAGAGAATAAGGGTAAGGAAAATTAGTATGCCAGCACCCGTTTGTATTTGATCATATGTAGAGCCGCTATTAAACATTCTGGTTACAGCAACTAGGGCATCATTGGCAAACTCTAGATCACCTTGTAGATATACATTTAAGTCCATTACTCACCTCTTGAAAGTCTAGTTAAAGCTGCAATTTGAACGACTGTACCCAGGTTTGTAGCCAACTTTTTATTTTCATCATTAATTTGCTTTCTAACTAGGTCATATTGCTCACGAAATTCAAAAAACGATTTTTCGAACTCTTCTTTAAAAGAGGTGCCGCTTTTATATACATTTAATTTAGTTGACGAGATGAGTGCGTAGACTTTGCTAACTTGGTTAAATATCTCATTGTTGATTTTCGCAATTAATGTGTAGGCTGCATAATGTGCTATATCATCTATGTTTATTTCATACTTTTTAGCAACAACAGCCCATTTGACGTAAGGAAATGTAAATGCTTTAACAAAGCGTTTTTCGCTTGCATTCAATGGGGTCTGGGTCATATATTTACTGAGGATTCCGGCGTTAGTAGGTGAGCCTACTAGCTTTTCCAGAATAACTTGTTGCAACGGTTTATAATCAACTTGCTGACTTACAATATTCAAGCAACGAAAGTCACCGCTTGGTGATGGTGTTTCAACACCGCACTTTTTAATGTCTACTGGAACAGGTACAGAACCCAAAATAAAGTCGCGATAATTGGCTGCTTGAGTAAGATTTATACTTGGCTCTGCATCAGGGTCTGTTTCACCATCGGCAAATTTGAGCACTTTAGCGCCAATAAAAGTCATGAGCATAGATGCAATTTTTTTCTTTTGCGTGTCACCAACAAAGTTTAATGCTTGAAGAAATGGGATGCTTGCACCCGAATCCAGCAAATCTACCGATTGATAGACACTATTTACTTCAATAGCCTCTTTACGGCTGTTAACGTCTTTTGATTCTCCCGTATTACTATCACCGATGATTGAAGTTTCCCACGCTGAGATAGTACCGTTCAATGAAGCTAACTTTGATCCTATCAAGCTATCTTGAGCCATTGCTTTATCTTCACCGAATAAGTTTTGCTGAGAAAGCAAATCTTGAGTGCCTTGGCATGCATTTCGAGCAAGCTCATTCAATCGCTGAATTTTATTTTGTAAGTTTTCCATTTCTGCAGCACAAGTAGAGCATATATTATTAATTGCTAGCTTAAAAAAGTAAGATGCAGCCCCTTGCGCAACGGCTCTACCAACCTGTACCAGCTCATCGCCTGATATTAGCCCAAAGCTCCCCGCAAACATGTCCACGCCTCCGCAACCGACTGATACAGTTGGACTTTGCACTGAAAGCACATCAATGTTAGGTTGGCTCCATCGTGCAGAAAATTGCCCCAAACCCCAATTATTACCACCAGCAACATCCACTTGTCTGTAACCTAGATCGTTCTGGTATGAATCAAATAAATCTTTCATCCCAGCATTTGCATTTAGAGTTGTTGTTAGCATTGTTACACCAACAAAAGCAGCAATAGATTTAATTTTAAATATCATTGTTTTTCTCCTGAGATAGAGCTAAATAGTTGCGCGCCAACAGGCTCAGAATCAACCAGCTTAGATTTGAGAATTTCTGCTAAATAGCCGGGATCTGACTCAAGCAGCTTTGCATCAGCTAGCATTGTTCCATCAGTATCAGTTAGCACGTTAATTTCACGGACGTTTTGGGTAGTTTGATATTGCTTGTCTGTAATAATATTTTTCAGTCGAGCTGATAGAAGTATACGGTCTTGAATTTTAGGGAGAGAAGTTAAACCCTCGCCAATCTTAGTAAACCCCTCACCATCATTCATGGCCATGAATGTAGTTGGTGTATATTTAACCCCGAAGCGCTCAGCAACATTTGATTTATCTACAACTACTTCGAACTCATCCATACCGGGCAGTACACCGCCGTCCATTGAGATAGCTAAAATGTTTATGCCAAAGCGGATTTTTAATTCTTTTAGTACAGGTAGTTGCTTGACGCAATATGAACAATTGCGGGAGAAGAAAAACCATAAGTGGGCTTTTTGATTTATTTCATTTATTACGTTACCAACAGCTTTCTTTGTCTCATCTTTAAACGCATTGAGAGAAAAACTGGATAATGGTCGCCGCTTTGTTTCATCAAGGGCAGATTCGAACTCGGTAAATTCGACAGCTTTTGTTGCGAAACGAGAACTCATATCGAGCATATAACGCTGCGCATACATGTATCGTGCTATATTTTGTGTTGTAGGATTGTTTATTGCTGCTTCTTGATACTCTGGAATTTTCTTTTTAAGCCATGCAACATCTAAGCGAACTAGTTCTTCTTTTTCTTCACTGTTTTGTTCAGGCGCAGCCGCAGCTGGTGGCTTAACCTTATCTTCCTTTTTCTCTTTCTCAACAGGTGGCTCTTCAAACCAATACCAACCTCTAAACTTATCCCCATAGAAAGATGGTGACTCTGCTGCCATGGTATTGAAACAACCGGTTATTAATAAAGCTGCTAATATTGTCTTTTTCAAAACGACCCCCAAAATTTAATTCATCCATTTTGGGGGAAAAGCTCTTTATATAGAAAAATTAGAGAGTGCAAATATGCACCCTCTAAATTTATTTTTCGTATAGTTTTAAATTTAAATGACTAAAAGTGAAGTGTTTAGAGAAAGGAGTAAAGGTTTACAAAAATTGGCTTGGGATCTGACAGGCCGACAATGAAGAACCTAAAGCTTCCTCTTCAAGCAAACGTGCATTGCTTTGCGCTTTAAAGAATGTAAACCACGGACGAACAAAGCCAGTTTGCGGATAATATAACTCAGCTTTTGTACCAGTTGATGTTTTGTAGCCAGCAATTTCATTGTCACGGTTCAAATTTAAACGCTTACAAACCGCTTTAACTGGAATGTTATTTAGCTGAAACGTTAAGTGCGATAAAGAGTCTTTTACGTTAACAACTAACATGGTCAAAGCAGCTGGGTTTTCTTTCTGTAAGATAACACCTGCAATGTAGTGCTTGGACTGAGAATCTTTTTTTCCGGCATTAACAACTAATGACTGCTCATTACCAAGCAGGGGCATAAAGTTAATTTTTACTTGGCTTTCGTACTGAGGCATAGCATCAAGCCAACTAGCTGACGCCGAAGTCGTTGATAAAAGCATAATTAAAATGAAATAACACTTGAACATAAAAAACAACACATTAAGAATTTGCTTAATAGTATTGGTTTTTAAATATTAAAATCAAATTTTTAAACTTAGCCCGTTACAACAATATTACATACATGCTTGGCTTTTATTTTCTTGCACTGAAACTGTGTCGTTAACATCTACATATTCATGGTTTGAGATAATACAAGCTCCACATGTCTCACTATCGGTATTATCATCAAAATGAACTACATAAGATTTTGAGCAGCATGAACAAGACGGCATAATGGCTATCTTCTGTTCACGTACTAGTGGGAAAAAATAATAGATTCGTGTTGGATGAATTTTTGAACCAGGATAAAGGGCATTATATGCATAATATAGATTTAATAGCTGAACAGCTGTTAAGGTTTTATCAAGCTGCTTGTCTTTATACATTGTCTTATAAAGAGACAATATTCTATCAGCCATTAAACGCCCATCAGCGCTTTTAGCCCATCCACCTTGGCCGCGGCGAAACTGTCTAGCATAAGGCAAGTCTTTCCAGAATTGCTTAATATTATCTTTTCTTCTATGCAAAAGCATATTTACTATTTTTTTCTCAGTACCCAAAGCCGCGAGCGTTTTCGCCGCTAACTCCATTTTATTTATTCTGTAAAGTGATAAGTCCATCATCAAACCTCAGAATGAAATATATGATCAATCGAGCCTGCTTTAGACTGCTTAGGTTTTACTTGTTGAATAGCTCTTTTGAGGTCTTCGCCTGAACACGCAAGCTTAAAAATTGGTATCCGTGCATCAGCATGCCTCAATCGAGCTAAGTCCTGTATTTTAACGGTCTTTAAGACTTGAGCTAGATCCGATTCTACTTTTAATACGCCTTCTATGTCGCAATCTAAATCCAGCAGTGATTTTAAAATTAGGAGCAAGTCAATGTTGCTGCTAAAATAACTGTTAAGCTGTTCTGCTAGCTCATTACCCTTTTCAAGCATATTCATACAATCCATTTTTAAATTCACTCTATTATTTTCAAATTATAAATAGATGAAATTAATTACTCAATAAAAAACTAAACACTTTTTGTAAAACCAGGGTTTTTACGGTGTTCATTTCTGTAAAAGATTATTAATTACAAGAACTTAATAAACATTTGGTTATTAAGATTTTTTTCATTGAAAAAGAGCTTGATTGGCTTTAATCAATCAAGCTAATGATTTAGCTTTATTTAATCAATATAGCGATCAAGGTACTCCATAAAATCAATATTGTTCGGCTCACTTTCATTTTCTACAGCCACATCATTATTGCTTGTATGTTCACCTGTTATAGAGTCTGGCTTATCTTCAGAAACAGAAGCATCTTCACTTAGCTTAGTGTTTGAGTCGATTGCTTTATCTACGTTTACATGAGAGTTATCACGAGTAGCAGCAAACCTCTCAAAGTTTAATCCCTGCATCGCTAGACGTAAAATTTCACTATTTACTGTTGATAGGAGCGCGTCATTAACTAAATGAGCATAAAGCGGATTGCTTTTTTTTATTCTTAACGTTGTCCTTAGCTTTTCATCACTCATAATTACTACCTACTAACAGCTTGCCTACCTGCGTAGAACAAACCTTCAACCACGGTTGTTAAATTATTCTCTAGAACAATCATCTTGTGGTGAGGATATAACTCCCTTAAAGCTGGCTCAAACGTTTTTATCGGGCCACCAAATAGGACAAAAAAATCAATATCTGCTCCACTTCCTACTATATTTCTTACATAATTTGCTGCAATTTGTGTCGCACTATTTATTTTATTGCGAACGTCATACTCAACACCAAATTCATTATCTTCACTTGCGCAAACAGGAAAAGGGTAGTCGTGCCCTCTAACTCTTAACTTACCATTAGTCTTCCAAAAAGCATCATCAACTAATCTCCTAGATAGATTGCTTGTTAACGAAAATGCTTTAGATAAAGTTGGTATTACATCATTTAAAACTGTTGAAAATCCATTTTCTGTAGCGCCACTGCGTTTTTCAATTGGTGTTAGACCGCGAGAAGTGCAAACATCGAGAGTTAAATACCCAGCATCAACACAAACAACATTTGCCATTTTAAAGTTTGATTCAAATTCTTGTCTTGATAAGCTTGTCGCATAAGAAACAAGACCGGCAACCGGTTGTGGTAATACCATTGTTTTCTTTACTATGCGTTGTTTGCCACCATTAAAATCATGAACACCTTCAGTTAACTTAATCAACTCGTCTTTTTTAGACCAATGATTAACAGGTAATCCAACAACCAGCAAATCTATAACACGGTCTTGCATGAGCGATAGTGAGCCTTTGACCAATGCTTTGTATTGACTAGAACCAACATAGTGATCACTTAGTACATCATCTGAATCTTGTGAGCTCAAATATGCGTCTGGCCCAATTTCAAACAATTCGCCATCAACTTCAACCTCAACAACATCACGCTTACCTATTCCCATGTCTGATTGACCAATTCGACTTGAGTCTACACGTGCAACTGAAGAGCTAAACGTTTTGATTTTAGGCTTTTCATCACCCGCAATAGTAATGCTAGTTGTTCCAAACCCCACCTCAATTGCTCGACAAACCTTCTTACTCATAAAAACCTCTAACTATTTATACATTGAGTCTAAGAATACATAGGGTAAAAGGGTTTCAAAAATATTAGAGCGCCCCAAAAAGCCATGCGTAAATATTATTTACGCTCTTTTATGAAGAAATTATAAATGACGTAAAAAAGACATCACTTACGAACCAATCTACAAATCTTCATTGCTCTTTTATACACACTCAAAACACCTAAGACAGAATGACGTCAAAATCATATCTTTTTTCACATCGCAAGTATTGAGCTTGATTGTAATATCGGTGGCAAGTGAATGACGAAAAAATGGCATCATTTTTACACCTCTTAAGCATTGAGCTTGCTAGCTGTATATGTGGTACCAAAATGACTTAAAAATTGCGTCATTTACGCCATGGCTACCTAACGTGTAAGCCAAAGCACTGTAAACGCTAATGCCAACTGCCTATTTGCAAGCTTGCATTCATTCCAGCGTTTATGCTTTTACCAGCCAGCACTCAAAGCTGGCAAAGCATTTAATAATTTTTAAGCGGCAAAATAAAAAAGTTATAGATGCCCCTATTAATTGGGGGCAGTTTTTGAAAAAAAGCCCCTAATGGGCGCTTACACCTACCAAGAACACAATAACTATAACAAAGTGCCCCCAATTAATAGGGGCGTAAAATTACATACTGCCTATATGGGTGCCTTTCTGTTAAAACGAAAAACATTCAAACCCGGCTGAATATACGAAATTCACAAGAAATATAAGCGCCCCTATTAATTGGGGGCGCTTTGTATAAAAAAACCCATAGGGGCATTTATGAAAAAGCGCCCCCAATTAGATTTGTGGGCGGTTTACTTTTCCTTTGCTCCCCGCTCTGAGGGGGGATTTTAGAGTGTTGATTTTTACCCTCTGTAATTTTTCACGATCCAATTCAAATGTTAGAAAATGTACTTCACAGCAACACAATGAGAGAAGGTATGAGAAAAGATATTGATGAGTTGTCGGAACTTCTTTCTGATAAAAAGGAAACTCATCTACAAAACTTAGAATGTCTTGTAGATGAGTATTGGGTTAAGTGGCGTGACACTAATAAAAAAATTATCTCTAACAGCGGCAATCCTGACGCCACTGCAAAGGTAGGCGCAATAGCTCCCAGTATTCGCATTTACTCAGGCAAGAAACTAGACAGAATCACTTTACGATGGCGAGTCTACGCAAACAACTGGGCAAGAGTTAACTTGCATAATGGTGACAAAAAGAAACTTCAGTACGCGAATGAAATCCCGAGACTGAAAGATGGTACCACTAGCAAAGCTAAACTGTATGCAAAGGCGACTAGCTGGGAGGTTGAGTTAATAGATGAATTCTTAGCTGAGGCAAACCCACTTATCAACTTTATTAAGCTAATACACGAAATCCAAAAACAAGTTTCAAAGTTCGAAGTCACACCTAAAAACGAGGAGCAAGAAAATGTCGAATAATAAATCAGACAAAAACATGGAAATTACTGTGCAAAGAGCTGCTACGAAGCACGCTGGCAGAATGAAAACTATCAAGCGAACTATTAATTACAAAAGTGATCATATACATGCATTTTTAAGCCGTAACGAGCAAAAACTTCTCAATGCTTTCGAAAGGCTAGGTGCAATATTACGAATGGCAAAATCATCGAATAGTGCTTACCTAAAAATTAATGACTGGCATACAAATATCAATTTGGCCGCTGCACAACTTCAGTTAGATGCACTCCAAGAGCAGCGACTAGCGCGAGAAAAAGGTTTACAGCTTGAAGGCGACTTTGAAATAAGCACACCTAATGATTACAAAATCGAGTTTGAGGTTTCACATCCAGTTGGTCATACGATTACACAGCTACTAAGTGGCGTTGATAAAGAATTGGATGAGATTGAAAGGATTTTCTTATTTGGCGCTTTAGACGATCTTGAATATGAGCAGGCATGCAAACAAGCATCGGCTATCTTAACTGGGGTAACTGACCGGATTATGAAGGTTACATCGCCGGGTAAGCGTGACGGCGGCCAATTCAACCCAAGATACTATTTAGAGTTTTTACGTGATCCTTATTTTAGCCTGCTTTCTTTGTGCGACTTACCATTAGAAATTGCAAAAGAGCTACTAACTGAGGAACAGCTTAAACAAGTCATAAAATCAAAGAGTAACAATCAAAATACCGAATCCGTAAGCGTGAGCAAGGCGGCCTCTTAATGTTCAGCGCTTCAAGTATAAAAAAATTGCTAAACACTTTTAGCGCTACTAGCTCTAAGAGAAGCAGAAGCGAATTGGCAACTCCAGCAGCTTCACATTTACAAACAAACGTAAGTGGCGAAGTGTACTACGATATTTTTAATCGAGAAGTGCGCGACGCTGAAGCCCAGTTTTATCCGCCAAAGGTGAATGGGCTTAGTGTGTTTTGTGTGGACGCGATATTAAAGCGTTATAGTGAACACGTAGAGGCATTACATGAGCATGCTGGCATTGGCACGCATAGGAGCACAAAAGACGGAAAAAATCTATTTACAGAGCGGTACGTTGAAACAATACGAAGGTTGGCAGAATACATTCACATGCTGCCGGCCTCTGAATACCACCACCACTCACAACCAGGAGGTTTGTTTCGTCATTCATTAGATGCCGCTTTGATTGCTCTGCGAAAAGCAGACAATCAACTGCCACCTACGGTCAATAAAGTTGATTTGGATTCTCAGCGCAGAGTTAGGTACCTATACGCTGCTTGGCTTGGTGCGTTACTGCATGACACTGGAAAAATTCTTACAGATATGCAGGTGAGTGCATACACCGTTTACGACAAAGAAAACAATATCAGCGTACCCGCCGCGAAATGGAAAAAGAGCATAAAACCATGGATACCGCAAATAGAAACACTAATTTCTTGGGCAACTAGAAACCAAGTTGAGCGTTACTTTGTTCATTTTAAAAGCTCTCGTATTCACAAGAAACACGTATCATCAGGCGCAGTGCTACTTCCTCACATAATAAAAGGTGAAGGCTTAGAATTTATAATGGACTCGCCTGACGATCTATATGGAAACCTAATAGCAGCCTTAAATGGGTACGCACAAACAAACGGCTATTTAGCCACTGCAATCAGATACGGCGATTCTGTTTCCACAGCCAAAGACGTAAAAACTATGGCTACAGCCGCATTTGGTTCGTTAAAGAAATCTAGAATGCTATCTATTGTCGATACCATGCGAAGCTTAAAAAAAGACTGGTTATTTAACACCGATAAATCACATGCGTTTGTTGTGGGTGATTGTGTTTTTCTACGTTGGCAATCGGCATTTCACAGCATTTTAAAATCAGCGATAGCCAGCAAGTTTGACGCTCTACCAAGCGACACGACTTCGCTATTAGGAATGATGGAAGACTTTAGAATCGTTGAGCCTTTCGATAGTGAGAATCGATTTGCCCTTTTCGCAATCGGTAAATTTTCAGAAGAGGATGTTTTAGACATTGCTCAAGGAAAGACTAGCGTAAAATGGATTGAACTAATCAAGGTCGTTTATCGTGAATGGGTATATGACTCTGATCCAATCCATCCAAATATAGAGGGCTTATTATTTTTAAGCACCACCAGCAAATATTTCATTACAAAAGAAAATGGAAGTATTACAGAGATCAGCTTTGATAACGCTATTTCAAATAAAGAGCTAGACCAAAACGAGGTGGAAGCTACCAATGAACTTCAAGATAGTATTTCTATCTCAGAGGAAAAGCAAAGCATAAGCAGCAATACGACTGAAAACAAGAGCAGCAGTGGAAAAACTAAAACTGAAGAGCAGAGTGAAAAACAACCTCATGTAGATAGTGCTGACACGGAAAATAATAAAAATGTGGCGGATACCGAGGCGAACAGAGAAGCACCGAACGTGAGCAACAAAAAAGCAAACAAGCTTAATAAGCCAAAAAAACCAGTTAAAGGAAACGCGCCAGTTATGGAGTTTGATAATCAAGCTACAAGCACAAGCAACACAGTTTTAAGTAGTAATAACGAAATCACTGAGCAAAGCGGTAAAGATCTGAAAGATGAGAATGACAACAAGCCTACACCTAGCAAGCCGGTAGATAACGCTCAATCAGCAAGCCATAGCTACATTAAACAGATTAACCATAAGTGGTATATAGATGTGGATAAATACACTGAACACCATAACTGTGAAGCTACTGAAGCAGGTAATGAGCTATACCAAAACAATTTAATAAGAAAAAAACTAGGCAGTTCTTCTATATCAAGCTTAATTAAAACCAATGACGGAAAATCAATCGTTTGTTTTGAGTTAACGCCTGCTGGTAGAGAAAAGCTAATGAATGAAAACCCGGTTTCAACCGGCAACGATAACCCTATCAATGAGAGCCCGAAAGCAACTACCAAAAACGAGGCAGTCAATGAAAACCCTTCACCGGTGCGTGAAAGTAAACCAAAAGCCACTAGCAAACAAAGCAAAGATGTTGCGAGCCAACAGGATGTGCTGCCATACGAATTTTCACAAACAAGCTACGAGGGAACATTGGGCGCTTTGCTATTGAAGCATGGGATTAAGGTAATGCCCGTTAAAGACAGCGATGGATATATTTCTATTAATTTAAGAGCACTATCAATGGCTACGGGTAATAAGCGATCAATAATAAACGGAATGAGAATTAGCAAGCTAATTTCCGTACTTCAAAATGAATACGATAACGATGTTGAGATAGAAGACATGCGCACTTTTACAATTAAGGCAGCTACGCAAGACATTTCGCAAAAAGGAGTGTTCAAGTAATGGCTAAATACAATAGGACAGATGGCCGGTATATAGAATTCTTGTTCCGACCAATTTATGAAGTTCAAACATCAATTGCTTATGGGTTAGGCGCTATTGCAACACCTTTTATGACATTAGGGTCATTTCAACCAGGGCCGACTATATCGTTTGGTATTGCAAGTGCACTAGCTGGTGGCAGTTACTTTTACGCAAGAAAAGCCAAGCCGCTCATTGAGCGCCAACTTAAGCTCAAACTAAACAAAAAAGAGTTCATGGACTGTAAAGCTCTTCGCCAAGCTAACTCTTTGCTTCCTAGAGTGACAGATGAAAAATTTGTAGATCCGAGGCAAAACTTTATGGGTTATGGCTTTGAGTGGGGTTCTGAGCATGCCAATAGGGTTTATCAGGTAATGAATATGGACTCAAACTTGAGTGAAATAGAGCTGCCATTCTTCCTTAAAAAATTTGCAGCGGAACATCAAGGCGAAACTGAAGAGCTTGGTGGTAAACCATTTATACATGCAGTTGGTGATGAAAAACCAATTAAAGCTGTTGAGGACACTTACTATGGCCATACGCTTATATCAGGGAACATTGGTACCGGTAAAACAACACTGTTGAGATTACTAAGTTTAAATGCAATCCATATGGGTGCAAAAGAGAGTTCTGTTCGTTTTAGTGCCACTAACAAGCATGAAACAAAAAATAAGAATAGAAAAAATAACAGTAAAGTGCTTGTCGTAATAGATCCAAAAAATGATACGGACTGGAAAGAGTCAATTAAGCAAGAAATGGAATATCTAGGGTGCGGTGATAGGTTCTTTAGTGTTCATCCTGCATCGCAAAGCGAATCGTGCCGAATACCTTTATTAAAAAACTTTGTACGTGTATCTGAAATTGCAGACAGAGTTGCGCCTTTAATGGGCACATCGGGTGGAAGTAAAACATTTGAAGACTTTGCTTATGAACAAATAACCTTTGTTGCGGCTGGAATGGAATATATAGGCACACCAATCCGTCTTACATCAATTCAAAAGGCATTGTCATCAGGAAAAATTCCATTCTGTGAAAAAGTGTTAAGAGTGTATTTCGAAAGAAACCTTGGCCAAGACTACGAAAGCGAACTAAAGATGGCTGACTACTTGAAAAAAGGAGTCGAGCCATGGCAAGTAATGTCTGAATATTACAAAGCACGAATGAGTGATATCAGTGAAAGCGCTGCAATAGCTGGCATCATCCAGCTCATTGAACATCCCTCGGAACACTTTATAAAAATGATCACGTCATTACGCCCAGTTTTGACAGCACTAACATCAAAACCAATGGATGATTTGTTTTCGCCTATTGATGACCCGGAAAGTGACGACCCAAGAAAAATTGTAGATTTAGAAAACCTAATGGAAAAAGGTGGTTGCTTATACATTAGTTTAGATTCAATGACTGATAACAAAACAGCGGGATTCTTAGCGCGTTTAATTATGGCTGAAATCGCAGCTGTTTCAGGTCGCCGGTACAACAATAATGACAAAGAAGCATCGCGTGTTGCTGTTTTTCTAGATGAGGCTCATGCAGCATTAGAAAATAATGACAGTCTTTTAAACTTACTAGCTGTAGGGCGTGCATCTTCAATAGAGCTTTACTTAGCTACACAAACAATCAGTGACATAGCGGCGAAGACGGATGAACCTACTGCCAATCGTGTATTAGGTCTATGCAATAACTTTATATCATTTAGAACTACCGACCCTAAAACACAAGAGTATGTTGCTGCACAATTTTCAAAAACAGCAATAACAAAAATACAAAACCAAAGCTCATCAGGAGCCTCTAGTAATGAAAGCATTTTTTCATTCAACGCTATGCACGGCGAACGTTCAGCTAAAGAAATGGATGATTCGTTTCCGATGGGGCTCATGGGCGACCTACCAAAGCTTCAATATATAGCAAGATTAGCCGATGGCAGAAAGCTAAAAATGCGTTTACCGATAGTGATTAACTCTGATCCAATGGAGCAAGCAGAATGGTTATAGAAGAAGCCCGAGATTTTTTCTTCAAGGGACTAACACCAAATAAAACGTGGAATTCGCTTAATGACATTGAAAAACAAGCAGCAAAGAATGCCATTTCGAAAAAATTAAGCAATCGAAACAAAAGCCTATTTATATCGTTAACCAGTGAAAGCGAAATACTTTTCAAAGTATCGCGTGATATTGCGCTGCATGTTGGCTTAGAAACAAAATATGGAAGCAACACAGTAGTAAGCAAAATTATCGGGGGTATTTTAAAGACTCTAAAAGACACTCAGCCTGAGAGTATCGTTGATGCTGTATCTAAAAACTTTCACTTTGCTAGCAATACAAATGCGATTGCACGATTAAAAGGCCAGAGCAAATCCTTCTCAAAGGTTTGGGATTTTACTGCTACAAGCCTATTTAGCTGGATGAAAAACCAAACATTTGACTCAGTGTTCATCAACGAGATTGAAGTAAAGTTAAATTATTTAAGGAAAGATGAGGTTGGCTTAATGGTTTTAAGGTTGTTCTTTGATTCTGAATTAATTTTAAATTACCTAAATAAATCTGAAGTAGCGAAATTTGATACACCAGCAGAAATCTCAAACACACAAGGGTACTCTAATTTAAAAGCCCAAATGGCAACGATAGAAACCATTAACCCGGCAGTAGTAAATATATGTAATAAACTGAAAAGCTATATGGGAGATATTGATCTCTTCAATGCAGGAGCACCAACTTATTACTCTATATTAGCGACATCGCTTAGCGCCTATTTTGCTCAAGCAGAAGTTCAAGGGCAATCATCAGCCTATTTGATTTTCTGCGAATATATCGCCAACCAATTAATGCAACTTTGTTGTACTGAAATAAAATGCAAAGAATCGACTTGGGATTGGACGAAGGAAAGTTTAAACGAGTGGGTTTCACGCAATAACAGTGAAAAGTTCATTACAACAAACACAATTGGGCTTGAGACTGATAGAAAAATGCACCTAATTTTTAACTTATTAGTTTTCAATCGCGTTGATATGAGCATTTGGGGCGTTCCCGCTGCAGGAAAGAGGTTTGCGACCTTTTGGGGTGATGCTCTATGACAACGGTCGTAACTGCAAAACACACGAGGCTAGAAGTTATTCTTCTAGTGGGATCTCTTTGCGTAGCCGCAATGCTGATGATGCTTTTATTAACAGGTTCAGATGAATACAAGTCGAACGTACAGCAAGAAGCACTACAAATAAAAGCAGCCATATCAAAAAACGATTGGGAGGTTTTGCATAGGCAAACTCTCAATCTACAAGATAAGTGGGTAAATGACTCTGGATTATACAAATGGTTTTTATCAAAGCTAATCCCTGAAACTGATACGGAGTGGGATGGCGTAGTAGGTTCAACGTTTCAACAGCGTTTAGCAATCAACGGGCAAATTCTGGCATATCAAATAGCGCTGCGGTTCATCATGTTCAAGTATTGGTTTTTCGTTTCGCTGCCACTTTGTGCTGTCTTGATTTACGGGGGAATCAATAAATACAGAGCCAATGCCTATCGACTTGGCGGCGCAAAGCCGAACATGGTTAGGCTATACATAAAAGTAATTTGGGTTTCATTTTGTTTATTTGCGATATTTATGCTCTCACCCAACTTTATTGGCAGTTTTCTACCTTACTTCCCGTTAATTTATTTAATCTGCGTTGCGCTATTAATTTCAGGAATAATCCGTAACTTTCACAAAGGTACAAGCTAACATGATATTAAAATTTATGAATACGTTTAAAAAACAAAAGAAAATTAATCCGAGAAAACCACCAGAAAATTTATCTGAAGCAATAGCAAATTTAACCGATTCGGTAGAATCAAAGCTTGGCCCGGTTGCAAAAGCATATTCATTTGCTCAAGTATTTAAGACATTTATCTTATTCGGTGGTTTTATGACTGCTATTTTTATTAACTGGCGCTCGGACGCTATTCAAGTTAATGAGCCAAATTATGTAGCTCAAGTCAGGCTCGATGGGAATATGACAGATAACGCTGGTGGCGCTGGATATAACTTAGCAAAAGCAATTCAAAAAGCGGATCAAAATAGCAAGGTAAGCGCGATAATGATAATTGCTAATTCGGGTGGAGGGTCACCAGTTCAAGGTGAAGCTGCGTATTCATTCATTAAGAACTATACAGAAAAGCCATTAGAAGATAGAAAGCCATTATATGTGAGCATTCAAGGAATATGTGCATCAGCATGTTATTTAGCAATTGCACCAGCAGATAAAATTTTCGCGCACAAAAGCTCTATGATTGGCTCAATTGGAGTTCGTATGGACTCGTGGGATTTTACAGAGCTCGCTTCAAAGTTAGGCATAAAAAAAAGAATTTTAACATCAGTCTCTAAAAAAGTTATGAGTGATCCATTTAAAGCACTGCAACAAGAGGACGAAGAACTTCTTAAAGAAGAAATCATGACACCAATGCACGAGAACTTTGTTTCATCGGTAGTAGAAGCAAGAGCGTCAAAGCTAACGGATAGAGAACTATTTAATGGCATGGTTTGGCTCGGTGATGATGCAAAGCAGCACGGCTTCATTGACGAGATAGCAAGCACTATAGAAGTTGAAAACATGCTTATGCAGGCAACCGACACTAAAAATGCGAAATCAATAAGGGCTCAAGGTTTTTCATTAAGCAATTTATTAGGAGACATTTTGTAGCAAGCAAAGGTTAGAGGAGTGGTTTTAGTATGCTCTAAAATTTCAAATTAATATTGATAGAAGCAATAATGAACTTGCTTTCAGAAACTATAAGCTCAAGCCCAAAAAGCTCAAGCGCTAAGTAATTACTTAAATGGCAATGCTTAGGCGGGAATTGAAATTAGAACAAACGTGACACGTCACACTTTTAACAAAAACTCATTAACTGGAGATAACCATGAGTCAAACATTGGCAAACGTAACAACTATGAATGAAGCTTCAACTTCTAAAAATTACAAATACTTGCTTATTGCTTTAGCTGTAGCAAGCGTTGTGTTTTCAGCTTTAGCATTCGCCGCCGGTAGTGGTACAGAATGGAGTGCAGTATATTCAACGTTCGATGGTTGGATTAAAGGTATTCCGGGTAAAACCATTTCACTACTAGCGTTCGGTTATTCTGTTTATAACATCACTCAACAAAACTACACCATGGCTGCGGGCGCATTCTTGGGTGCGGTTCTAATGGTTAATGCTGGTGGTGTATTAGATCTAATCTTTACAGCTGGTATTCCTGGACTATAAAACAGAAAAAACAACCAATTTAAAAAGGCTCTATACAACATATAGAGCCTTTTTTTTGCGCCAAAAAAATTACAAGCACCAAATATACCCTCTCTAATTTTGTGCAATATGAAAAAAAGCGGAAATAATAGCGCTCATATATTCATAAAGGTAAAGATTATGTCTGGAAATGATTTTGAGTACAGGATGCCAAAACGGGTTAATGAGCCTTTAACTCTCATTCTATGGCCTATGCATTATGTATTAATGCCAATAATGTGCTTTGGATTTGGGATATTGATTGATAAACCAATGGAGCTTTTAGTATTTGGCCTAGTGTGGTTCTTCACACTGAAATACACAGAAGAGCGCTATTCAAGAGGGTTTATCCTTCACTTCCTATGGTGGCATGGCGCTTTACCCTTTTTAAAAAAAAGCAAATACATTCCAGATCCGTACAGTCGCGAATATTTCCAATAGGGCCTTAAGTTGATGAAAAAAAAAGATAGTAAAGTTTTAAAATCTATAAATGAGATTAAAACAAATAGAGCTCACAACAAAATAATACAATACGGACTTTTAGGTATCGTAGGGCTTTTGTCTGCTTCTATAGCCTTAAAGGACACAGAAGTTATTGCAATACCACCGAACTTCGCAAAGTCATTGGTAGTAGCAGGTAACGTTGCAAACAAAGAATACAAATTACGCTGGGCATTCGCCACTGCTTCTATTGCTGGGAACATATCTAAACAAAATGCCGATTTTGTTTTAAACCAGCTTGATCATATGCTTTCACCATATCTAAAACAAAAAATCATGCCGGTACTTAAGCGAGAGGTGCAAATTTTAATTGCACGTGATGCTGAACAAAGCTTTGTAATACAGGACGCTATTTACGACCCAAAAAAAGACCTTGTTTGGATTTGGGGTGATAGAACAATAAAAATTAAAGGCGCTTCGAATACAACCAACCTACCTCAACGATGGACTTATGAGTTTAGAGTTGAGCCGTTTGCAGAAAGAGCCGCAATAACTCACTTCAACTCTTACAAAGGGCTTCCGAAAAACCGAAACGTTGAATACAAGGTTGAAGAAAACCCTATGCTAAATACTGAACTACAGCAAGTTGTAAGTGAAGATTAAGGAACGAAAATGAAATTTAGAAATAAAATTACCGCCTCTATTTGCTTGGCGCTGAGCTTGTCGCCTGCAGCAGTTAACGCACAAGAAAACGACATAGATATACCAATTCAAACTAACTTTGGGAAAAAGCCGATGAACGCTACACCAATGAGTTCTGAAAGTTACCAAGGGGTAAATGAATTGCGCAATGCAGTATCACAACCGGATAACGTCATGACCAGTAATACGGCGCCTATGCCTGCTCATAAAAGACAGCCTGATTTTTTACAAAAGGTAAAAGAGAATTTTAAGCCAGAGCAATCCTACACGCTTACGCCTGGTAGAAACATAGTCATTCCTGTAGGGCAAGGGTTTAGTAACGCCATACGAACAAGCTTTAGAAGTTTATCTGTTAAAACAAGTGCAAGTGCTGAGCAAGCCATACTTGAAATTGAAGACGGCCACTTATATGCAACGCTAACATCTATGCAACCAATAAGCCTTTTACTATCAGAAGACGGGGTGCTGGAGTCTGAGATATCAATAGTGCTGGTACCACTGTCAGCACCACCAGCAATGGTAGATATAAATATTGATATGCCTGAGAAGATGAAGGTAAAGGCGCAAAAACACTACGAAGAAATAGAAAAACAGAAAAAAATGGAAAAAGCATTGGCTGATGCTAAAAACCAACCATCACGTAGAAATTCGAGCTATCAAAACAACATCGTTTCTATTTTAAAGCCGATCGCGCAAGGCAAAACACCTATGGGTTACTCGATTACGAACGATATCCCGAATCACCTTACACACCCATGCCGCATAGCTATTTACCATGAAGCTGGGCAGCGTTTAAGTAGCAGCAGAAACGTAATAGATGTTGTACTCGTTCACAATGATAGTGATCGGGTTTACCAAGTACGTGAAGAAATGTGTATCAATGATGGCGTCACATCGGTTGCACTATATCCGAAGTCATATCTTCAACCAGGAGAAGAAACTGAGGTTTACATTATCCGAAAAATCAAACAAGCAAGTGAAAAAGCTTATGGCGAAACTAGGCCACGTCTTACATTAGGGGCAGGTGATGAGTAAAGAAAGTATAAAAACCTATATCGAAGATAATCCTTGGTTGCGCAAAACCATAATAGGCTCTATCGGGCTTGCCGCGCTTTGGTTTATTGGTGGTTCATTATTTACTGAAGATGCTATTACCGAAAGACAAGCTGAAGCTCAAAGCGTTCGCTCTATCCTTGGGCTTTCTGACTCATTAGGTTCTATGGACCAAAGAGAAGCCGAAGGTATTGTAGAAGAAATGAAAGCGCGCTTATCTGAAAAGGAGCGCGAAATGGAAGCTAAATATAATAAAGACTCTGAAAACGTTGAACAGTTAAAACTTGAGCTGCAACAAATGAAAAATGAGCTTTTTGAAGTTAAAAGACAATTCGATAGAGACAAAAAACCTGTTGATATTGCACAGAGACTAGAAAAAAAACAATTTCAAGTTCAAGGGGAGCCGGTTACATATGAAAGCGAGCAGAACAACGCCAACGTTCTTTACCGGCCACAAACTGAGATTATTACTCAAGCGCCTCAAATTAGAAGCAAAGTAATTCGAACAATTACCCAGCGTAGCGTTAAAGAGGTGCAACGCTCTGGTGAAGTAACAATAAGCGACATAAAAGTTCAAAGACTCACTAACGAGTCGCAAAACGCATCAGCAGATAGCGACCAACCACCAACCAAAGCTGAGCGAAACCCATCAGCAAAAGGGGAGCAGGGTGAATTTACATTAGCAATGGGCTCAATTTTATCAGGTACGTTAATAAATGGTATTGCCGCACCAACAAAGGTTGGATCACAAGATAAACCAATCCCAATATTACTGCGTGTTAAACGAGAGGCAATAATGCCTAACTTCTTCTCATTGGATATTAGAGAGTGCATGGTACTTGGCGCCGGTATCGGTAACCTAGCAAGTGAACGTGTAGAAATTCGTGCTGAAGCAATTTCCTGCATTACAAACGATGGCCAAGCAATCGAAAAACCATTAAACGCTTACGCTGTTTCAAGCTCTGATGGCTTAACAGGTATTCGCGGCACCGTCATTGAGAGAAGCGGTAAAGCAATCGGCAATTCAATTAAGGCAGGTTTCCTTTCAGGCTTTGCAAGCGCAGCTGCACCGCAGCAAGTTCCATCTATTAATACCGAACTTTCAGCTTCTACAGTTTGGCAAACACAAAACCTAGACCAATACGCAGGGGCCGGAATTATGGAAGGCGCAAGCAGTGCTATGGAGCGTGTAGCATCCTATTACCTAGCAATTGCAGAAGCTATGTGGCCAGTAATTGAGATCCCAGCAGGTATTGAAGTAGATTTCTTGGTGCAAAAAGGAATGACACTACAGCTTAACCAAGAAACGGCACAAGGAGCTGAATAATGAAGATCACAACTAGAAATATATTATCAACCTGCTTAATTACCGGTTTAGCATTGGTGTGTGTAAAAACATACCAACAATCAAACCAGATAACACAACTGCAGAACACTTTGCAAAAGCAGTCGAACAACGTTATTGCGCTTAACCCCAAAAGGCTGATATCACAGTTCATGGATGAAGGTTACTCGCAAGCAGAGTCTCTTGAAGCGTTCGGAATAATGATAAAGATGATGGAAGATGAGGGTGTATTGGTGATAGATAGCAAGCAAGCTATCACAGCGCCAACCAACAAGCAGCTTAAAGGTTTAAAGGTAGATGATATACACGCTATGGCTAAAGCACGTGGTGTAGATGTAGAGGTCTTTAAAAAAGACATCATAGAGCAAGCTAAGGTTGAGGCAGAAAAGATGATTAAAGAGCTGCAATCATTAAATAAATGAATAAAAGGCCAAATACCCAGCGGAGAGTAGTGCTGGATACTCGGCCTAACCCTTGAGAGATATAATACGAAAATTAGATAAAGGCGCTACTCATCAGGTGAGAGCGCTAAGCCATTAAAAAATTAGACAGCTTTTGTAAATTGGCTTGATCATAAATGGCAACGCAAGTATGCTCAGATAGATTTTTATTTATAGCAAAAAGAAATAACAGGAAAGAATATAGAAATATACAAACAATAAGAAGTTACAGAAAAACAAAAACCGACACAAAAGGTCGGTTCAAGAGAGATTTTATAATTATATAGTGTAAGCAACCAGCGCCAACTGGTAAATCCCACGAAACAGTGAGAATAGCTTATAACTACATAAAAATAAGGTCAAGGTCTTTTTTCGTCTAATTTTTAGTTATAAGTGATTTATAATGAAAAAACCCATTAGCAGGTTAACCATCTGCGCATGAGCGTTTTAGTTAAGAAACAGCGCTCAATACATAGGCATTTGCAGCCGTGCTTTGATAAAAAGTCAAAGAACCCAATTGCAAAAATGCTTATGTGTCATATTGAAAAGCATGATTTTCAGCGTAATGCGTTTATAAACAAAGCTCGCTATGCTGGTGGTGTGGTGAACTTGGGCTTTAGCCAATTCAACCTGAACCCTCGGCGTAATCGCATGAGAATAGAAAGAGAACAAACGCTTCGTGAAACGTTGAAAGCGCTAGTTTACAATGCTAATTACAAAGCAAACTCAAACTCCCTCTTTGAAGTAAAAATGTCTGTAAAGGCACTGGCCAAGCACATCAATCAGCTACACACTTCTGATGCAACTGAAAAGTACCGCCACGGAAGACAAAATTACAACCCGGTATTAAATGCATTAAAAGATCTGGCCGCTGCGGGACTTGTTATGCTCCAACAGAATTACAGCGTGAAATTAAAACGCTACCAAAGCATGCGCATATTTATAACGCCAGAGCTCTTTTCATCGCTTGGAGTAAGGAAGAAAACAGTAAAAAAACTTATACACTCGCAACATAAGCACGACTTAAAGAATGGATATGATGCAAACAAGCAAAACAGAGAAGAACACTTGCGCTCATTAGCGAATGAATCAATACAAGAAAATGAGAGCCATAGTTTAAAGTCATTCAAAAATCGCATTAAGAATGAATTTAATATCCCTGAAGATTTACAAAAGGTTAAGAAAAAGCTTAAAAACCTTATAAAATCAACAAATACCCCAAGCGCCACAGAAGGCGAAACAAGTAGCGGTGATAATGCACCTCTTACTAGATTTAATCGCCTGGTGGTAGAAAAAAATATACCGATGTTTACAGTCTATGACTTAAAGGAACGGCTTAACCAAGAGTATCCTACCCTAAATAAAGGCTCCCCACCTTACTACAATAAGTTAATAGAACTTCTTAAAGCAAACTACCAGTAAATCTCAAGATAACGGCACACTGCTGCCTGCAACACCATAAACTGCCAATACAACCATTCTTTTTTGCATTAACCCTTACTTTTTTATATCTAAAACACATAAATTCATGCGTTAAAATCCGCCTAAAAAAATATAATCAATTAATTGGGGGATAATTTATCAGACATACTTAAATAAATTTATTAGTGCTGCTTTATAAAGCGCAGCACATAATTATCAATTTACATAAAACCTTTCATTGAAATGAATAAGCTCTAGGTTATTAGGATCACTTAATAGCTGATACTCTATTACCAATGGTTTATTCATAGATTCGTAAGAGAGTGATACGCCCGCATTAACCAACTCTTCTTCTGTGGCTGTATCACTGTAAATAGTTGACGCTGTTCCAATTAAAAAAAACAAAGCCATTAGAATAAATATAAGTACCATCAACATAAAATACTCCTAGTGGGTTGTGGGTTGCTTAAAGCGCTCTGCTTTAGCTTTGATAGCGTTTACTAAACTTGCCGTAGAAGCATTTGAATAGCCAAGTTGCTTTTGGGCTTGCTGTAAGCGTAGTGAAAATACAGAGTTCATTATGTAACCTTATTTTTAATATTTGATGAAGAGAGAATAGCAGTACGCTTATTTCTGACTACTCATTGATAAACAGTTAAATTTATAGGGTGATCAACAATAATGAATATAAGATGCGTTTAGTTATAAAGTTGCGGGGAACAACTCAATCACCAATAGAACTGATAAACCATTTATTTTTAAAGGAGGACACTGGAAGTTAACTTTTGAGTTTTATAGGTGCATCAGCTGTCGGAGGACAATATTTATGAAACTCGACAATAAATACCGAAACCATGGCAATAAAGTTTGAAACTTTTCGATGCTATTTATCGCAGTCTGCCTTTTGTTCTAACAAACTTTTGTCCAAAAATGATTTTGATCGACCGTCTGCTGATCGCTCAAAGCTCTTCATTCTGAATTAAAAGCTAACCAATAAAATCTGAGGGTTTCACGTTGAAAATCACTTAATATAATTGATTATTAATTCTAAGCTTTCATAAATTATGATTAAGATGATATGTTTAAAGACCTCTACTCTCACAGCGACTTTTTACTACATCGTTTTGATTCTTTTGTAACTTTGAAATTTTTTCTGCTCTAGTACATTCCCAAGCATCTACAGGATACATTTTATCCCACGCATTCATTAGCTGGCTTTGTGCTTTACTCATGCTGTATCGTTTATAGGTGTTCTCAATATACAGATAAGTACGCGCAATTTGCCCTCTAGCCATTTCAGGTGGCTCAGCTTTGCTGTCGTCAATCTTCATCGCACAACGTCCAAAATCGCTTTGAGCCGCTGGAAGCATAGTAAAGTTATGATTACTTCTCAGAGCATTCACGGCACCAATGGCCGGATAGAGGTTGAACATATCAGCTTGCATAAAACGGTATTCAGTATTTACTTTTTCTGCACATCTTCGACCCTTAAATGACTTCCCCTTACTATTTACACACTGCTTATGTCCATCTCGCCATTCGCTAAAAGTACGACCAAAGTTTTCTGCTGGAACAACATGCTCCCATTCAATTTTTTTTGCTCGTTTGACGTACTTTGTTGTAGAAAAACCCTTTGGTGCAGTTACTTTTTTATTAACGTCAAATGTCGCACCACAATAAAGTGTAATGCGGTGATTGTTATAAACCTGCTTTTCTAGAAGTCGTTTAGCTTTGCTAAATGAGTCAATTTCTTGGTTTGCTGAAGAGGCAGCAGAGAAGATAAGTGTTGCTAACAGTGAAATTGTGGATGCTTTCATTATGATTCTTGGTACCTATTTCAGTTTAAATATGTCACATATAATAAATGAATTAATAAGCTAGTTCTCACTTGTGGTGACTGATAATTTTAATTTTTAGAACTCAGATACTATGCCATTAAAATTTAATGGGAAAGCTATTTCCCAGTCTATGTATTGTCATTTTGATACTGTCCAGAGCACAGCACACCGAGCAAAAGAAATAAGAATATCCTTTTGTATTTTTTACGGTTTTGAGAACTCTCTCCTTTAGCGCCTCGAAAAGATGCGCAGGGTTAGTGCATCTCGGCCGAAGCCTTACTGCTTCGATTTGTTAAGTGTTAAAGGCACGATACTAAAAACTCTGGGTTGAAGTACAATTTTACCCGCCCCTTTCCAGATTCATATACCACTTTCTCCAAAAACTTTATAGGTTCTTTTTTACCTTCGAACTGAACCATAGCCTTGGAGAAAGCAGAGGCAGCCCTTTTTATGTCTCTGTATGGATTTTCCGACTCAATAAAAATTTCTTGCCACTCACTTGCAAAAATTGTTACTGGGTTGGAGATGCCAAACAAATAACTTAGAGGCTCTAATTTCGACAATGCTAATGTTCTCAAGCGCATGGCGCTGAGAGGCATATTATAGGAAGCATTAATTAATTTGTTAGGCATATTAATCATGGTAATACTTTTCTCCTGAAGTGAAATTTTTTATATCTTTTCACTTATCGAAACTAAAGTAACGACCATTTGACCATATTTACGTTTTTTACACTTAGCACCTTATTGAACACCATTTTAATGGTTTAACGCACCAAAATTGCATATATTACATACCTTAATAACTCCATTAATATGCCGGTTAACAATGTTATGGGACAGATTAAGAGTCAAATCATCAAAACAAAAACAAGTTTAACTTTTCTATATCTGGTTATCGCTCAAAGCTGTCATTCTTCTTCTAAATTCCAACTTTAAGCTGATGAGAATATCAGCTAGGTGCTGTAAGCAAGTAGAAATATAGCCATGCACCATGATAACGATGATTATTTTACAGATCTAATGCCGTGGGGGGCTTAGCTAGACTTCGATTATAGCTAAGCTGTCTGTACACACTTCATCACTTTGAAGTAGGGGAGTCTAAGATTAAAATTCGCTTGTCGTAGTTGCTTACCTAATTAGCCTTCAAGCTTACTCCAAGAAAGTATCAATTTTCCTGAATTCACTAGGCGCTATACCCACTGATTTTTTAAACCGTTTAGAGAAATTAAATATATTAGGATACCCCACGTAAACGGCAATATGTGCAATAGGCCAGCGGGTATTTAATAATAAGTTTTTAGCCCGCTCTATTCGTAAATAAATAAGCTGTTGTATGGGGCTTTTACCAAATTGAGCTAGACATAAACGATGTAAATGCGGCGGTGAGTAATGTGCATACTCGCACATTTTCTTTATTGTCCAACCAAACTGTAAACGCTTATCTACCTCTTCAAATAAACCAATTAAACGATTATGCGCCGCCCCCTGAGAGTTGTTTTGTAACGTAGTATTTAAATAATGACTTAAAACAGGCGTTACGCTTTCGCGTAAGTTAGCGTTGGGTTCGCTGTATAAAAGCTCCATAGCAAGATGCAACGACTCAAGCTTTTGATCGGTTAATACCAATGCTTGCGCAAGGTTTAAATGCTTCCAACGTTTGGTGTTTGCAAGGTTTAACCAAATCACATCCCAATGTTCCCCATCTATTTTAACTTCAAAGCTTTGCTTAGCTGGTAACACAATAAGTGTATTGGCATTAAGCGTGTACTGCTCATTTTGTGTGGTTAATTTACCTTGCCCCGCAAGCGTATAAAAAAGCGTATGTTCTAAGGGGGCTGTACGTGCCACGCAATAACGCCCCAATAGGTTTGAACAACCTGCTAGCGCTATTTCTAGGTTTGGCATTTGTGCGAGCGTTTGTGAATCTATAAAGCGCTCTGTGCAGTGCGGGCCAATATCGAGTATATCTTTAATGTTGTAGCGCATAATATAATGATAGCTTTGGATAAATAAATGAGAGCTTTAAGCATAACCCCTGTGATTATTTTTAGCTATATTTAGCGCATTATAATTGCCCGCTTATGCAACAGGAATAAACATGACCTCTTTACAGCACATAATTAATCGTCGCGATTGGGAAAATCCAATTACAGTACAAGTTAATCAAGTAAAAGCACATAGCCCACTTAACGGCTTTAAAACAATTGAAGACGCCCGTGAAAATACACAGTCGCAGAAGAAAAGTTTAAACGGGCAGTGGGATTTTAAATTATTTGATAAGCCCGAAGCGGTCGATGAGTCGTTATTGTATGAGAAGATAAGTAAAGAGCTAAGCGGCGACTGGCAAAGTATTACTGTGCCTTCTAACTGGCAACTACACGGCTTTGATAAACCCATTTACTGTAATATTAAATACCCATTTGCAGTAAACCCGCCATTTGTACCAAGCGATAACCCTACTGGTTGTTACCGCACTGAATTTACAATCACACCTGAGCAGTTAACGCAGCGTAACCATATAATTTTTGAAGGCGTTAACTCGGCTTTTCATCTTTGGTGTAACGGGCAGTGGGTGGGGTATTCACAAGATAGCCGCTTACCGAGCGAATTTGATTTAAGTGAGCTTTTAGTTGTCGGTACTAACCGTATTGCCGTTATGGTTATTCGTTGGAGTGATGGCAGTTATTTAGAAGATCAGGATATGTGGTGGCTAAGCGGTATTTTTCGCGATGTTAACTTACTTACAAAACCGCAAAGCCAAATACGCGATGTGTTTATAACCCCCGATTTAGACGCTTGCTATCGCGATGCAACGCTACATATAAAAACTGCGATAAATGCGCCAAATAACTACCAAGTAGCAGTACAGATTTTTGATGGTAAAACATCACTGTGCGAGCCGAAAATTCAAAGCACTAACAATAAACGTGTTGATGAAAAAGGGGGGTGGAGCGATGTCGTATTTCAAACAATAGCAATACGAAGCCCTAAAAAGTGGACCGCCGAAACGCCGTACTTATATCGTTGCGTAGTAAGCCTGCTTGATGAACAAGGCAATACAGTCGACGTTGAAGCCTATAACATTGGTTTTAGAAAAGTAGAAATGCTTAACGGGCAGCTGTGTGTAAATGGCAAACCGTTACTTATACGGGGTGTTAACCGACACGAACATCACCCAGAAAACGGCCATGCTGTTAGCACTGCCGATATGATTGAAGATATTAAGCTGATGAAGCAAAATAACTTTAATGCCGTACGTACAGCTCATTACCCTAACCATCCACTTTTTTACGAGCTATGTGACGAGCTAGGTTTATACGTGGTTGATGAAGCGAATATAGAAACCCATGGCATGTTTCCTATGGGGCGTTTAGCAAGCGATCCGCTATGGGCAGGTGCATTTATGTCGCGTTATACGCAAATGGTTGAGCGCGATAAAAACCACGCCTCAATTATTATTTGGTCACTTGGAAACGAATGCGGGCACGGCGCAAATCATGATGCTATGTATGGCTGGTCAAAAAGCTTTGACCCTTCTCGCCCAGTGCAATACGAGGGCGGCGGTGCAAACACGACAGCTACCGATATTATTTGCCCAATGTACTCCCGTGTAGATACCGATATTAAAGACGATGCGGTACCTAAGTATTCAATTAAAAAATGGCTGAGCTTACCGGGTGAAACTCGTCCACTTATTTTATGTGAGTACGCCCATGCTATGGGTAATAGCTTAGGTAGCTTTGACGATTACTGGCAGGCATTTAGAGAATACCCACGGCTGCAAGGCGGCTTTATTTGGGATTGGGTAGATCAAGGTTTATCTAAAATTGACGAGAACGGCAAGCATTATTGGGCTTACGGCGGCGACTTTGGTGATGAACTAAACGACCGCCAGTTTTGTATAAACGGCTTATTGTTCCCGGATCGTACACCGCATCCTAGCCTATTTGAAGCTAAATACAGCCAGCAACATTTACAATTTACACTGCGCGAGCAAAATCAAAATCAAAACCAAAACCAATACAGCATTGATGTATTTAGCGATTACGTATTTAGGCACACCGATAACGAAAAACTCGTTTGGCAATTAATACAAAATGGCGTGTGTGTTGAGCAAGGCGAAATGGCACTTAATATTGCTCCGCAAAGTACGCACACTTTAACCATTAAAACTAAAACAGCGTTTGAGCATGGTGCGCAATATTACCTTAATTTAGATGTAGCACTAATTAACGACTCACACTTTGCAAACGCTAATCACGTTATGGATTCAGAACAGTTTAAGCTTATAAATAGTAATAATTTAAACAGTAAATCATTTGCATCAGCTACAGAGAAAAGCGTTATAAGTGTTAATGAAACCGACTCCCACCTAAGTATTGAAAACAATACATTTAAACTTGTTTTTAATCAACAATCAGGACTTATAGAGCAGTGGTTACAAGACGATACACAAGTTATTAGTAGCCCACTGGTTGATAACTTTTATCGTGCCCCACTTGATAACGACATTGGTGTAAGCGAAGTGGACAACCTAGACCCTAATGCATGGGAAGCACGCTGGTCGCGCGCAGGTATAGGGCAATGGCAGCGCACATGTAGCTCAATCAATGCTGTGCAATCAAGCGTTGATGTCCGTATTACTTGTGTATTTAATTACGAATTTAATGGCGTGCTACAAGCACAAACACAGTGGCTATATACGCTCAATAATACAGGTACTATTAGCTTAAATGTTGATGTGAACTTAAACGACACCCTACCACCAATGCCGCGAATAGGGTTAAGTACAACGATTAACAAGCAAAGCGATACAAAAGTAAACTGGCTAGGGTTAGGTCCTTTTGAAAACTACCCAGATCGTAAATCCGCTGCACGTTTTGGTTATTACAGCTTGAGCTTAAATGAGCTATATACACCGTATATATTCCCAACTGATAACGGTCTGCGTAGCGATTGCCAATTACTGAGCATTAATAACTTAATCGTGACTGGCGCGTTTTTGTTTGCCGCCAGTGAGTATTCGCAAAATATGCTAACGCAAGCTAAACACACTAACGAACTAATTGCTGATGATTGCATTCATGTACATATTGATCATCAACATATGGGTGTAGGTGGCGATGATTCGTGGAGTCCAAGTACCCATAAAGAGTATTTATTAGAGCAAAAAAATTATAATTACTCGCTTACACTTACTGGGGGGATTACAACTTAACCTGTTTACTTATCATAAATTCATAGTAAGTAGATTATGTTTATTCAGTAATTTAATTAAAAGGAAAGTATTTTGATTGCTAAAGAAAGAAATTCTTTACAGAGTATCCAGCTTAGTGATGGTGAGAACTTAATTGCAGAAATAATACCATTCGGCGCAATAGTAAAAAGTATTAAATTTAAAAAACAGGAGGTTACGCTTAGTGTAGATGATCTCCAATACTATGTTGAAAACCCTTTTTATTTAGGTGCCACTATTGGCCGGTATGCAAATCGGATTGAAGGGGGGTGCTTTAATTTATCAGGTACACAATATAAGTTAGCAAAAAACAATGGTCCAAATAGTTTGCACGGTGGCATAAAGGGTTTTAATAAAGTGCTTTGGGAAGTGAGCAAGCAAAGTGCTAATGAAGTAGAGCTTTATTATTGCTCTGCAGATGGCGAGGAAGGGTTTCCTGGTCAGCTGCAAGTTTGGCAAACCATTACCGCAAACAATGGTCAATTAGTCTTGAGTTTTAAAGCCGTCAGTAATAAAGAAACTCTAGTCAATTTTACTAATCATTGTTACTTCAACCTTGAAGGTAGCGACACTATTGAAAATCATTTATTACAAGTAAATGCCACGCACTTTTTACCTATTGATGAAAACAATATTCCAATCAGTGAGCCTATTCCTGTTGCTAAAAGCTGCTTTGATTTCACTCAATCTAAACTGGTGGGTAGCGCACTTGAACAAAGTCATCCGCAGTTAGACATAGCTTCTGGAATCGACCATTGCTATGTATATGAAGATGATAATAGCCTCAAGTTAATGGCTAGCTTAACATCCACTCTTACTAATATTAATTTAACGCTTTTTAGTACTCAGCCAGGTATGCAGCTTTACACTGCTAACTTTGTTGACTTACCTTTTAAAGCGCGCCAGGCATTGTGTTTAGAGGCGCAGAACTGGCCTGATGCACCAAATAAAAAGGGTTTTCCTAAAGCAAATTTATTGCCAGGTGAAACGTATGAACAAGTTATCATTTATGCATTTTCATAAAAACACACTGAATAATGTTAATTTAAATGAGTTAAAAGTTAAGTGAAAGGTTGCGCTTTAAGTCAATTTAAAGTATTTATAGTATAAATACTATTTGAAGCAATTCAGACCACACGACAATAAAATGACTACACACAATCAGGAGTTTTTTAAAAATGGTAATTAACAATAAGTTATCGTTCAACAAGAAAACCGCACTCAGTATTGCTATCACAGGTATATTGGCAAGCGGAACTGTTGCGGCTCAAGGTGTTGAAAACGACACACCTACAGTCGCGAATAAAGATGTTGAAGTTATCGCAGTAACAGGTATTCGTAGTAGTTTGCGTTCATCGATGTTGGATAAAAAAGCATCTAATGTGGTAACCGATGGAATTAAAGCAGAAGATCTTGGTAAATTCCCTGATTTAAACGTAGCAGAATCTCTGCAACGTATTACAGGTGTAGCAATTGACCGGAGTGGTGGTGAAGGACAAGCGGTAACTATCCGTGGTTTTGGTCCACAATTTAATACTGTACTTGTTAATGGCCGTCAAATTGCAACAGACAGTGCAGGCCGTGAGTTTAATTTTGATGTATTAGCTGCGGATCAAATCACCGGTGCTGATATTTATAAAAGTAACACAGCAATACTTCAGGAAGGCGGTATTGGTGGCACTGTTAACGTAACTACAGCTCGCCCTTTTGACTTTGGTGGTTTGCATGTTTTAGGTTCAGTTAAAGGTATGTACGAAAGCCTTTCTGAAGAAGTCTCACCGTCAGCATCATTTTTGATAAGTAATACGTTTAATGATGACAAGCTAGGTGTTCTTTTTGCTATCACTAACCAACAACGTAAGCTTCAGAATAATCAAATACTAACAGCAGGTTGGCGCGGCGGCCAAACAATATCTAATCCACAAGATGGCGTATTGTTTGACAATGCATACATTCCACGCAACTGGGACCAAATAGTTGATGAGCAAGATCGTGAACGTACGAACGCAAGCTTAGTACTTCAATATGCGCCGTCGGAGGATGTCACAATCACTGTTGATGGTATGATTTCTAAATTTGAAGTCGATTCAACGGTACGAAGTTTAGCATCGTGGTTTGAACCTGATCGCGTTGGTAGCGCAACTATCGATCCAAAAACAGGCACGCTTTTGACCTTTACTCAAGAAGTTGGTTTAGGCGCACCTAGTGGTGACCCTGCAAGTGACTTTGTATCAAAAACAAGTAATTCACGCGATGTAACTAATAAAGCATTTGGTATTAACGTTGATTGGCAAGTAAACGATTCATTAAAAGCAAAATTTGATGTTTCTCGTTCAACGGCTGAAAACGACCGTGCCGGTAAAGATCGCACTAACGTCGTAGGTATTATTAATAGCTATAACTTTGATGGTACAGGTAGTATACCAACAGTCCAACATGATGGTTTCGAAAACGGGGCATTACCAGATCCTAGTCTTGCACGCCTTCATATCAACGTAAAGGGTGATCAATTTACAGACGAAGATGAAATTACTGAAGTAAAGGCTGACTTCGAATATGTGCCCGATAAAGGTCCTGTTGAAAGAATTAATTTTGGTGCTTACCGTCAAGAGCGTGAAAAGTCGAGTTTCCAAATTTATGGAAATCAAAGTTATTTTAGTGGGTATACAGTTCCAGCACCACTTGATGCTATTGATTTTGAAGCCTACTCTGCTAGTAATTACTTCCCAGGTTTAATTGATACATTTTATAGCTATGACGGCGATAAGATGGTTAGTTATTTAGCTGAACAAGGTTTTCCTATTGAGCCAACGCTACAAAATAACCGTTATACAATCAACGAAGATATCACTAGCTTATACATGGACTTTACACTTGGTTTTGACCTAGCTGATATGCCTGTAACTGTTAACTTAGGTGCACGTTATTCTGAAACTGACATTGATGTCGCAGCAGTACAAAGTTTTATCAGTGATGTAGTACCAACTCCTGATGCAACATTGTTTGCTAACGTATTTGGTCCAGCGACAAATATTGAACAAGGAACTAGTTACTCAAACTTACTACCATCTCTCAATGTGAAGCTTGAACTACAAGAAAATATGATACTACGCTTTGCTGCATACGATAGTATAACACGCCCAACCATGTCGCAGTTATCTCCTGCTACAACATTTAATGAGCCACGCCGTCAAAACTTAACAGCCAATGGTGGTAACCCTGCACTCAAACCATTCCAATCAGAAAACTGGGATATCTCTTATGAGTGGTATTATAACGATGCAAACTTATTTAGTTTTGCAGTGTTTAGTAAAGAAGTTGATGATTTCATAGTCACATTAACAGGTTCTGAAACTTATGAAATGGCTGACAGAACAGGTCCTGGCTTTGCATGTACTACATGTACAGGGCAAATCGATGATGAGCTAAATGGTAGTTCAGAAGTATACACTACCACTCGACCTCAAAATGGTGAGTCAGCGAAAGTAACAGGTTACGAATTTGGTGTAACTCATATGTTTGAAAGTGGCTTTGGCTTTATAGCTAATGCGACCGTAGTTAATAGCGATATTAGCGTTGGTGCTGACACTACACAAACATTCGCACTTGAAGGGTTAGGCGATTCACAAAATTTGGTGTTGTTTTATGAGCAAGATAACTGGCAAGCGCGAGTTGCATTTAACAACCGTGAAGGTTTCTTACGCTTAGTTGATAATGGATTTAATGGCGAACCTGTGAATGTTGAAACCTACGGGCAATGGGATATTAGCGCAAGCTATGATATCAACGAGAACTTTACTATTTTTGCAGAAGGGATCAACATTACTGAAGAAGAGTTAGTACAAACAGGTCGTTTTGCTAATCAAATTTATTCTATAGAAGATAATGGTTCGCGATACGCGTTTGGTATTCGAGGGTCGTTTTAACTAATAATAGAGGCAAGTACTTTGCCTCTGATTATTTTATTAGAGTGCTACATGTGCTAATGCCAATAAGTTTGGCTTAGCCATAGCGCCCAACCCTAAGAAATTACGTCTATACAGCAAATGCCCGTTAGGGCATTTGCTGTATAGACGTTACTAGAAAGCGTTCAAAGAGCAGTTCATTATGAATAAAACAATAAAAACAGTCGCGGTAATTGGTGGCGGTACAGCCGGATGGCTAAGTGCTGCAATTATAGCATCACATCACCAAAGTCAAAATGGTGATGGCTTAAAAGTGATGTTGGTTGAATCCTCAGATATTCCAACTATTGGCGTAGGTGAAGGTACTTGGCCCACGATGAAAAATACACTTCAGCAAATAGGTTTGCGTGAAGTTGATGTTTTTAAAGCCTGTAATGCCACTTTTAAACAAGGCGGGAAGTTTGTAAATTGGACCCATGGCAATAACGACTTCTATTACCATCCATTTACTGTACCACTAGGTTACGGACGTATAGATTTAGCTCCTTACTTAGATAACGTTGAAAACTATGCACAACAAACTAACTTCCAACATGATATTTGTGAAGAAAACCTAGCACCACGCAGTATTACACAAGGTGAATATCAAGGTGATTGTAACTATGCTTATCATTTCGATGCAGGTGCCTTTGCTGATTTATTAAAGCAGCACTGTAAAAATAACCTAGGTGTTGAGCATATTATTGGCACAGTTGATAAAGTAAAGCTTGATAATAGTGGAGAGATAAACGAGCTTACTCTGAAAGATAGTACTCATACTATAAACGCCGATTTATACATAGATTGCACTGGTTTTTCATCGCTGTTGTTAGGTCAAACGCTTAACGTACCATTTAAAAAAATAGACCATGTATTGTTTAACGACAGTGCACTTGCTATGAAAGTCCCTTACGGTGAAGATGATCAATCCATTGCTAGTCATACTATTGCTACCGCTCAAAATGCAGGTTGGATTTGGGATATAGGCTTAACAGACCGCCGTGGTGTAGGTCACGTATATTCAAGCAAATTTTTATCGGATGACGAAGCTGAGGAAAACTTACGGAACTATTTAGGCGATGCAGCGAAGGGCTTAACCGCTCGCAAAATAAGCTTTGAATCAGGGTATCGTGAGAAGTTTTGGCATAAAAACTGTGTTGCTATTGGTATGTCGGCAGGATTTGTAGAGCCACTTGAAGCAACCGCAATTATGTTAGTAGAGATTTCAGCTCGCTTCGTAGCAGAACACATGCCAACTGATACACAGGTCATGCCTATTATAGCTAAACGCTTTAACGAACAGATGGATTACCGTTGGCAGCGTATTATCGATTTTTTAAAACTGCATTACATGCTGTCTAAGCGTCCAGAACCTTATTGGCAAGCACATGTTAAACCTGAAACTATTCCACAAAGCTTACAAGAAGACCTGTTGGTTTGGGGAGGGCGCGGTCCACTTATTCAAGATTTCCATGGTTCATTAGAGTTATTCCCTGCTGCTAGTTATCAATATGTTTTGTATGGTATGGGTTTTAAGCCCGACTTTACTAAGCAAGCGTATTTATATACACAACATACGCAAGCAAAACAAATAATTGAACGTAACACTCAATTAACACAGCAGATGTTGCAAACTTTGCCGCCACACCGTGCTTACATAAACCAGTGGTTGGCAGCTAACTCAATTTAAGGATGTGTGAAGATGGCAATTAAAAAATTATCAAACACAGAACATCAAGCATTAAAAGTTAACCCTAATGCTGCGGCAATTTATGCATCAACCAAGCATTTACTTAATTTAAGAGCAACAGAAGTAGCTAAAGTAACGTGCGATCTTCCTGTGTTTTTTGCACGTAATGCACAAAATGGTAGCTATACAATTTCAGCCCTAACCAGTTTTAATGCTAATAAAAATTTATTAGTAAATAACACAAAATGGCACGCACTTTATACACCAATGTGTATGCAATCATATCCACTTTATTTATTAACACACGATGCTAATAGTAGTGATTACTTTGTTGCTATAGATGAAGAAAGCTCAGTAGTAAATATAGAGCAAGGTGAAGCGTTATTTGATAATAAAGGAACCCCAAGTTTATTTTTAAGCGCGCAGAAAAAACTACTCGAAGCTGATTTAAAAAACGATTATCTCACTTATAAATTTACACAAGAGTTAGTGCGTTTAGGGCTTATAAAGGATATTGATATTATTTTGCAGTTCGAACAAGGCGACCCTCAAACTATTCAAGGCTTGAGTACCGTTGACGAAGATAAGCTTCAAGCACTTGATCATGACACTATTGTTAACTTACATAAGCAAGGTTACTTAAATGTGTTAAATAGCATGTTAATTTCACTTTTTCAGCTTAACGCCTTAGTAAAAATTCATAATCAGCATCCAGAACTCAAGCCTTTAAAGCAAATTAAATTAGAGCTAAGTCGAGATGCGCACGCATTTTAGCGTGTCTGTTTTCACACACATATAAGAGACACACACATGTCAGATAACATTTTACAGTTAGTGGTTTTTGTTTTTGTCACCGCATTAATTGGTGGCCTTACTTATTGGAAATGTCGAGGTCAAAATCGCAATAACGGACAAAGCCAAACCAAAGAGTATTTTTTAGCGGGCGGTGGCCTTACTTGGATTTTTGTTGCAGGTTCGATCACATTAACTAATCTAAGTACCGATCAGCTTGTAGGTATGAATGGTAACCAAATGGCGTTACTAGTTTGGTGGGAATTAGCAGCAATTATTGGCTTAATTATTTTAGCTAAAGTGTTTATTCCAGTTTATTACAAATACAATTGTACTACCACGACAGAGTTATTGGAAAAGCGCTATAACAACAAGCATATTCGCGCTGTTATTGGTGGGTTGTTCTTTTTAGGTAATGCACTTATTTATATGCCAGCGGTAATCTACTCTGGTGCGCTATTTATGCAAACCATGTTTAAAGTTGATATACCATTAATGTACATAGCAACCGCTTTTGCTATTATAGGTGCCATTTATGCCTTTTTTGGTGGGCTACGTGCAGTTGCTGTATCGGATACATACAACGGGCTACTCGTGCTAGGTATGGCAATACTAGTCGTGTTCTTAGCGCTTAACGCAATTGATTACGACTTTAGCGGTATTCCAGAAGAGCGCTTAACGTTAATTGGCGGGCCTGATTCGCCTATCCCTTGGCCAACGCTACTGACTGGTATGATATTCATTCAGATGTTTTACTGGGGAACTAATCAAACGATTACACAGCGCGCTATGGCAGCACCTAATGTCAAAGAAGCGCAAAAAGGGATATTTGCGGCAGCAGGTATTCGCCTTTTGATTGTTCCGGCAATCGTGGT
>PJEL010000734.1_pt1 | contig 37166 bp, 61 predicted proteins | sample 1853271 | NCBI WGS metagenome assembly PJEL01 (sample SAMN08108733, study PRJNA415343) | Invertebrate metagenome, whole genome shotgun sequencing project. | host: Globobulimina | place: Sweden: Gullmar Fjord | collected 2015-08
AACTATTGAGGGAATAATGTATACTTAAAGGTAATTGGTCAGATTCACGGTCACTCGCCTTGAGTGGCCAATCTGACTGACAGAGTGAGTTTGACCAAAATCCACTCGAAAGCATAAGTTTAGAACAGAGAGATGCTCAACCAATGGGCAGGTTCTACGTTAGTTTTCTGGGCATGAACAGAAGTCCTGACAGTCGGGCGAAAGCACTGGGTCAGGCAAATTGTATAAAAACGCTTATCTCGTTTAACCAACCATGTGTTCATCGGTATCCATTCCATTATCTAGAGGTGTAACTCCTTTTCTCAATAGTAGGGATGAACAGAAGGGGGCAGACTGGCTGTAGGGCATGTGACAAGGCCGATAGTCTGTAGCAGAAACCTTAGTAAGCTCCTACGGGAGTTCCCCTGCTTACATCTTGTAGGTAGGGGGAAGCTGTGTCCTTGACGCAACCTTGGGAGTATTGTGGTTTAGTTATTTGAGGTAACTTTCTTAACTTTCTTCAGTCTGTGTGTTGACTTTGTCACTACAATGCAGTATATTAGTAGTATAACAAAGGAGGCAAGATGTACAAAGGAAGGCACCACAGAGACAGAAAAATTTCAACCCGCTATTATATGAACCGGCTTTGGAAGGTAACAATTAAGGTTGTTTCATGGGGTAGGGTGTGCAAGTATTACCACAAGAGAACCGCTATTGGTAATGACTGGCAGTTTGTAACAGGTACAGCCACAGATTACAGAAACTTCATAAGTGGCACCACTTCAACAGGGGTTACGGCAGTAGCCTAGCCCCACAGGGTAGCCTATGGATAACAAAACAGAATTTATACAGATAAGAGTCTCAAAGCGTGAGAAGGAAATACTCAAGAAAGAAGCAGAATCCAGGTACATGAAGCTGACCCAAATGCTTTTAAAGCCCTTCAAGAAACTGCTTCACCCCATAAAGGAGAAGAGATGACTAAAGAAGAGAAAAACGTAATAAAACACATTCTTAAAATATTAGATGAAATCGCATGGTCAACAGATGATCCACCCACGCTCAGAGGAAAGGTTCTTCAGGCAAGAATAATGCTAGAACAAACAGAGAAAAAGCCACTGCCAATATTTTAAAACCCTTTAAGAAACTACTCAGGACTTAACCAACAACTAAGGAGACGGAAAATGCAAATAAAAAACATACAGGATTTACAGAAAAAATATGGAAAAGGCAAAGGGATGGTGGTCAGGATGGATAATGATTGCAGTTATGTGTACGCCTCCCCAGCAGATGAAGAAAACGGAAATGATGTTTTTGAGGGGCAAGGCTACCAAGATTGTGAAGATTTATGGAAAACCGCTTTCCCAGATGCTGATGTCGAATGGGTCTAACTACTTAGAGGATAACCAAAGGAGACAGAGATGGACAAAATTGATATTGATAAATCATTAGCATTGGCCTCCAGATGGGAAGCGGCATATACCATTACATCAACAAGACCACTAAAAACAATGCTTATTGACGCTTATCTGGCAGGATTAAAGCAAGGTCACGCCTTACTGGGTGAAGAAATAGACGATTTGACAGGCGAATGAAATGTTTACCCAAAGGGAGAGCACATGGTAATTGTAATTAAAGCAGAAAAAGTCAGGGAAGAGGCCCCAGAAGGATGGAAGGAAATGTCAGAAGATGACAAATGGGAGTGGTGCAAAGACGTTTTAAACAGCCAGATAATGTACGTTGAAAGTTTTGATTCTTAACTACTTAGAGGATAACCAATGAAGGAGACAAGATGAACGGAACATTTCAAGCGCAGAAACCAGAGGACCACGTTTACACCCTAAATTACACCATGACCCTTAAAGAATGGGAAGAGTTTAAGGACCAGCTTTCAGACAAGTGGCCTTCATGGAAATTTTCAGAACAAATACATTCAATGGTAAGCGAAGCACACAGAACCTACTGGCCAAATGATTGACTACACCCGAAGATGTAGCTGCCCACAAGCATTATTCCTTTTAGACTTAAAGGCTCTTTCTGATGAAATGGCAGTAAACCCTTCTCCAAGTGTAAAAAACGCATACCTGGAAAAGAGCAGACAATACAACGAGAAATATGGAATTTAATTCCACCATATTACACAAAACAGCCAAAAGGTATAATATGAAACCAGATGATTTATTTATTGTGGAAAATGACACCCTTACACCTTTAAACATCTGCCCAGACCAAACCGGAACAATATTTTGGGGGTATAATATGAATGACTATGAAACAGCATTGAAGGTACTGGAAGAACACAAGCGGTTTTTAGCTGAAGCCCACCCCAAAGGCCAGCGATTTGAAGATTGGCTCAAAGAAAAAACCACACCAGCAGACCCCATGAGGGAGGCTATAAAAGATTGTGCTTACAAAATAATTAACCTCCCTTTAATGGGAACTGTCGAAATACAGAAGACTATCCGAGAACTCTTAACACCAGAATTTGACCGCTTAAAGCGAGAGGGTGCCGAAGCAGCATTGGATGAGGCTATTATCATTTCTGAAAGCCCTTATATTACAGCCCGACTTCAGGAACTCAAACAAAAGCACACAGGAGGTAAGTGATGGAAGAAAAAACGGAATTTCCGATTTTACCCAAAAGGAGGCAGAGTGAAGGTAAGTATGGATAAATTAACTAAGGTGCTGACGCCCAGTCAGAAGCGGGACAGCTTACAGAAAGTAAACACCGCAGCCCCCAGAAGTAAGAAGAAACGGGTTAAGGGCCCAAAGGAAGAGCAAATCCAGGGACAGGTGGAAGCATATCTCAGGCTCAAGGGTATTCAATTTTTAAGAATCCCTGACTCCGTTTATAGAATGTGCAGCCCAATGTCCAGCCTGCCTATTTGGCAGAAGAAGGAAATAAGCCAGTATTTGCGTGGTGTGCCTGATTTACTGATATTTAAAAAAGAAATGCTTAGTGATGAGGTGCCCTGTGTAGACAATAGCTGCCTCATGCTGGAGCTTAAAAGAAAGGGCGGGAAGGCAGGGCAGGCACAGAAGCAGTGGCACCGGGGGCTTATGGTACACGTTCCGGAGTCCTTTGAAGAGGCTAAAACATTAATCGAAAGGTGGGCATAATGCGAATAAAGGAATACTTCAAAAATGGTGAGATTGAATGTCAGTGTGGGTGTGGCCTGTTACCCTCTGAGAGGTCCATAGAGAGGCTATATGCCTTCCGTATCATAATGGGTGGGCCAATTACCATAAACTCAGGGGCACGCTGTAAAACGCACAATGAGGCTGTTGGTGGGGCCTCCAATTCTCCCCATTTAAAAGGGGCCTTTGATGTGAAGATTAAACCAGCAGATGAATGGAGGGCTATTCAGGCTGCGCAGGCAGTGGGGTTTACAGGGATAGGGATAAACAATAATATTTTTCTGCACCTGGATGACCAGCACGAAACACCAACAGTGTGGACTTATTAGTCATTTGCATAATCACACAGCTCCCTAAGTTCCTCAGGCCTGAGTGCAAACTTACCATCTGGGGTGTCTGATACCCAGTTACCCTGAAAGTGCTTTTCCACTACTTGGGCCCCCATATCAATAGCCTTGATGTCCTGCCTGATTCCAAGGGTGTGGCTGCTGAACCCATCAAACTGGGGGAAGATGTTCTCAAAGTCAATCACGTAGGGAACAGGATACAGAGGGATGCAATATAAGTTGACATACTGGGGGATAGGGGCGATCATCACATCTCTTGACAAATACACTGTTTTGAACTGGTACTGAGGCTCCAGTAATCTGCTTAAAGTATGGGCAAGGTGCTGCTGGCTGTAGCTGAATTTAATGGAGTCACACCCACACTTCGCCAGCCACTTGATCCCATCCATGTTGAATACTGAGGCAAATACCTCTATGTCATATCTTTTCCCAAGTTCTATAAGGTCAGGGAGCCATTTATAGGGCAGTTCAATATTCCCGCTTTTAAGCTGTTCCTGTGTAAGTAGCTGGAACTTGACCGCATGGGCCCCTGCTTCCGCTGCTATGATTATTAATTCCTCAGCCTTCCCCTTTTCCCCTCCGTGGGTTGAACCAGGATCACAGATTATCTTTGTCATTCCCCCTCCTTATCATAAGTGTATTGAAGTATTCCAAACCCCAGATCCTTAAACAGCTTTTGAGAGGCCACATTGGTAGGGCTGACATTTGCATAATACCTTTTAAGTGGGTGGGCCCTCATTATCTCCCTCACTGCTGAGGAGCCATACCCCTTGTGCCAGAACTTCCTGAGAACCCCCACACCTATCTCATCCTTGTCCGTTAAGTAAACAGCCCCCACATCCACAGTGGAGCCCAGGTTCAGCCCTTCTGCTATGTACCAGTACTTATAGGGGTCACTTGTCACAAAGGCCACATGCTCCGCCCATGAGGGCATTTTGTTGTGTGAGATGTTGGCATAGTTGGGGCGGTCCTTCAGGAGGTGAAAGAGCATCTTACAGTCTTGGCGGGTTACGGGTCTAAGTGTAATTTGCATTGAGCCACTCCGTTAATTGTTCCGGTGTCATCCAGTCATCATTGGTGTTTGAGTAGTAATCAGCGTCAAGCTGTTCGTGTAGTTTCTCACCGGGGCGGATGCCAATAATATTAGATAGGTCGGTGATTTTTGGCTTACCATCCACCCACCTTAAAATAGTCAAAGCCACATCAATCATCTTCATTGAGGGGCATTTGGCTATATTCATTCCCTTTTTAGCATTTATCACCATATCCACAGCATCCTCCATCTTCAGCATAAAGCGGGTCATCTCTGGATCGGTGATTGGGAGGGGCTTACCTTCCTTTGCCAGCTTTACCCACTTGGGGATCACACTGCCATTGCTGCCTAGAACGTTGCCATAACGACAAACGCAAAACTCCTGCTTTGCTACTCCGTTGGGGAGGTATGATCTTGCATAATTATTAGCTGATAGAAAAACCTTATCAGAAGCCAGCTTGGATGCTCCATAGAGATTAATCGGATTACATGCTTTATCTGTTGAGAGGGCAATAACCTTTCCAACTCCTGTTTCAATTGCTGCTCTGACCACATTCTTTGCACCTATCACATTTGTTTCGATACATTCCAAAGGCTCCCGCTCGCATATATCCACATGCTTCATGGCTGCTGCATGTATCACCATATCAGCCCCATAGAAAGCAAACTTTAATCTTTCATAATCCCTTACATCCCCTATCATACTAATCACATTATCAGGCAGTAAAGCGTGTTTCTGCTCATCCCTTGAAAAGACAATTAACTCATTATCTGGGGCTAATTTAGCCTGAAGTGCAGTTCCCAGTGACCCAGTGCCACCGGTTATGATTATTCTCATATCGAAAAAATAACCCTTATTCTATTGCAAAACAACAAATAAAAAAAAATATTTAAGGTATGGGAGATCAAAATCTTATAAGGCTTACCCCTGAATTGTATCAGAAATACTGGGCTTATATCCCAGATTCAGATATATTGGAGGGGAGCGATTCTTATAACTATGTACGGGAAAGCGCCTTCCTTTATTATGTTAAAGTAAAAACTGAACTGGATAAAATTATACACGACACTGAGCGGGGTCCGTAATGCATTTAGGAACAATTGACTATGATATGGAAGTAGCTGCCGGAAGGGTATCTGGTGAAGGGGCTATCAATAAATTTGGCAGGGCCCCTTCAGGAATCCAGACCACTGCAACAGATGTGTGGGACAGGGCAGATGCTACACCCACCCAACAGTTATGGCTTGCACCCACAGCAGCACGTATCCACACCATTGCCTCAGACAGTGCCAATGATGATGATGCAGGGACAGGAGCCAACACAGTGATTGTCACATATATGGCTGATTGGGACAGTATGCCAGCAGAAGAGACTGTTACGGGTGATCTAAACGCAGGGATAGTCATGGTTAATGCAGCGGTTATTATCCACAGAATGAAGGTGGTCCCACAGTCCACCAGCACCACACCCAATGCGGGCACCATCACCGCCACCGCTGCCAGTGATGCCACAGTAACAGCTGCAATCAGGCCCGGTGTAGGACAGACCACAATGGCCATCTATGGTATCCCCTCCACATGCAATCTTTATATCAAGGAACTATACGCCACCATGCTCCAGGGAGTAGGGGCAACAGTCACATCAAATATGAACCTTTTAGTAAACCCCAACCCAGACACACAGACCCTCACTTACCTTGTAAAGCACACATGGGGAGCGGTAGGGGCTGGATCGTCTGAGTCAGACCTTACCTTTAGCCCCTACAAAAAGATAGAGGGGCCAGCTATTGTCAAGATTGAGGGAACCGCATCCTCAGCTGATACAGATGTGAGTGCAGGGTTTAATGGTACGCTGCAACGGAAAAACGCTTAGTCCCTCCTCTTCCTCCACCACCACCAGATTATATTACCCATTGGGGAGCCACCACCGGCAGGGGCAGCAGCAGGCCATTGAAAAGCCCCTATGCTTGGGGTTGTGGCGTTCCATGCATTTCCTTTCATTCCCTCTGTTGAGATTGATGGAGTCTTACCCCCATCTGTCATATTACCACCAGTTTTGGGAAGCATGAACAGACTTCCATTTGTGTCATCTGTTGATTGAACTTCATCTGTGGTGGTTACATTTATATGGCTGTCATTTGCTGTGGCTGGTATTGTAGCATCTGAAGAAACACAGTTATTTGCTGTTGAATTAGCTGTGTTTGTGAAGTTCGTTCCGTTATCGAGGGCTGAAATATTTTCAATAGTGAAGGCTGCGTTAAGCATCCTCATACCAATAACACTATCATACATTGTGCAATTTTCAATCGTTAAGCCTGTTACGGTATTGACAAAAATGCCGGTTCCCCCGCTTATGTTAGCCCCCCATACAGTGGTATTATAAATCTGCTTATCTTGGTCATATCTTAAGTATATGAGTGAGCAAGTGCGACCCCTGCCATCCACAAACATGTCGTGAACTTTGAACTTTGCTGAAGAGTTTAAGCCACAATCAATCATACGGGTTCCTGCACCCGTTGAAGCTGAAGAGTAAACTGTAAAATTCTTAAGTTCTAAATACCCTGTTCCACCCGCCCCTTTGGTGATAAAATTAGCGTTAATGTTTCTGGTCACAAACCAACCAGCCGTTTGATCTCCATTGTGGGGGGTGTCGGAATCTATTATATAATCAAAAGAGGATGCAATATTAAAATTAGGGGTTGATGTTTCGTTTATGTCTGAAATTATCTGCCCTGTCAAATTCCCCGTTGGTGTACCGAAATCCGCCTCAAAGAGGGTTATTGTAGCATAATCACCACCCGATCCCACTGTGTATGTTCCCGAAGTGATAGCATTTGTGTCTTTTACAGGGGGGTTTTTTACAGTATCATTATAATCCTTTAAATCCGAGCGTTTAACCCGAAGCAGTCCAAAGTTTAATTTTGTTGCATCCACCGGCTCAACTGGGTTTCCGCTTGCCCACGCCTCATAAAGTGATGGATCGCCAAGGTCTGTGGCTAATTGCTGGAGATCAATTGTTCTGCTTCTTTTATATAATGGGGTGGGGGCATCAAATATTGACTCCAGAACCTCATCCTCATCATATAGTGGCAGTGTCCAAGTTGCTGCGTTTTCCCTGTAGGCTTCAGAAATCCTCACAACAACGTAAACCTTTTTCGTATGGTCTGAAAGGGAGGATATAGGACCATGATCGGGGATAGCTTCATCATGATAAGCCACAACCATGCCCTCTTTCATAAAGGCGTTTTTGTCAGGATTGGCTATAGGATCGGGGTCTTGATCGCCCTTTTTTAGAAATAAATAAAGATTCACTTTTAATTTGCCTTGGCTCCCATGCCGTTCTTCTAATTTAATTTTATTACTTGCTTTAGGGAAAGCAATTATGTATAATTTTCCCTAATGAACTGCACGATTCTCTTAAATTTGGGGTGACTCCTGTAGTCCTACGCTCCCGCTTTACGTGCAGTTCAGCGGGGGGCCCCTTGGAGTAGTATGAATTTTATAGCACAGAACGCACTTACCATGAGTAAGAAGCAATATCCACATGGAACGCCATACAGTGAGGATGCTGACTTTGTGGACTATTGCTGTGGATTAGGTGCCCAGCTGCTTGAGGATAATGGCAATTGTCCCAGCCTCCCCTCAAGGGCTGAACAGTCTTTGGCGTTTAAACTGACAGACATCTTCCCATTTGTGGAAAGGGTGAAACTGCTGAAAACGGGGAGTGATGCCTGCTCAGCTGCTGTGAGGATTGCAAGGGCTTATACTGGTAAAGATTACGGAATAGGCACAGGGTATCACGGATGGCATAATTCATTTATAAATGAAGAAGATCCAGGGACAGGCTGTGTCAGAGAATATTACCATAAATGCCCAAAGCTTGAAGGGGTAATCGGAGCCCTTAAAAAACTTGACCATTATGCCTATTGCATAATTGAACCCGTTGAATTGGACCTGAATGTAAAAGATGAACTTAAAGAAATAAGGAGGTTATGCAGTGAAAAAGGGATTGTTCTCATTTTTGATGAAGTGCTTACAGGTTTCCGCTTTCCTGAGTATAGCGTTTCTAATTTTTACAATATTCAACCTGACATCATCTGTCTCGGTAAGGGGTTGGGCAATGGTCACTCCATCTCTGTCGTTGGCGGCCGTAGTGATATTATGGAAACAGAGGGGTATTTTGTCTCCGGTACTTTTTTTGGTGAATTGTCTGGTATTGAGTCTGCTCTTGCTACTCTTAACTGGCTTACCGCTGATAAGATAATGGACCTGTGGAAGAGGGGGGAGGATTTCATTAAGAGATTCAATGATATTGCTGATATTATACAATTAGAGGGATACCCTACAAGGTGTATATGGAAAGGGGAGCCACTTTTTATTGCGACATTTTGTCAACAAATGCAGAAACGGGGATACCTTCTACATCCAAGGGTATGGTTTATCAGACACGATCATGACAATCTGACAAACAGTAAATTTATCTCACAGGCCAAGGCTTGTATTGAGGAGATAGTGGAAAAGAATATTCAACTTAAGGGCCCTATGGCTGAACCGGTGTTTAAGAGATGAAATGCCAAGAGTGCAGATATTTTGTGCCAAGAGAGCAAGCTGAGAATCATATTGCTTACAATAAGGATGGGGAGTGCAGATTGAGAGCCCCCATGCAAGACTCATCACCGGGGCCCACTCAGGTTTATCAAGTTATAAGATTCGCTCAAATGTCAAATGATGAATGGTGTGCGGAGGGAAAATGAAAGTACTTGTTTTAGGGAATTTAGGGAGCATTGGGAGCCGGTATTGTGCTATCCTTGATTACTTGGGGGTGGAGTATTTGGGGGTGGATAAAAAGGCATGGCACCTTGAACAAGGGTTTACTCACTGCATAATAGCCACACCCACCGACACGCATGTTGACAGAATACTGGCTTTTGACCATATACCCAATATCCTCTGTGAGAAGCCCATTGAGAAGGAGCCGGCAATACTTAAACAGCTGTTCAAATTAGACACTGACATCCGTATGGTATGCAACTGGAAATACGCCCTAAACGCTGAGGTTGGACAGTATGACATAAGTTACTCAAATTACAACACCGGCAAGGATGGGCTGGGGTGGGACTGTATACAATTAATCTATCTTGCTAATAAGATTGAATTAAGCACAAAAACACCATATTTCTGGTGTGAGTATGGAGACAAAGCAGTTACCCTGCATGAGATTGAGGACAGTTATGTCACAATGATAAGGAATTGGCTTGAATTGGATGGGGTAAAAAACGATCTTTGGGACTTGCAGGATGCATTGAAGGCAACTGAGAAAACCTTAAAATGGATAGAAGAAAATGAGTGAAAATTTAAAAGTATGCCCTTTCTGTGAGGGTGCGGTGGTGCCCACTGAGTCCCAGGAGGGGTGGAGTGTCAAATGTGGCAATTGTGGGCTTAAGACTGAAAGATTTAAAACCCGCTTCCAGTTAAAAAAATACTGGGATGACCGCCCATCTGAGGGGATAACAGGGGATTTTAAAGAGGTATTGAATGTCCAGAGGGATATACTTGAAAAGCAGAACATGATTCTATTTATCGCAGAAGGAGGAAAGCGTGATAATAATCCAGGCCAGAACGAACAGCTCCCGCCTGCCTAACAAAATAATGCAGGAAATAGGAGGAACCCCAATTGTCAAACATGTGTATAATACTTGTAGCCTTACTGGTAATCTTGTGGTTGTGGCTGTACCGGAAAACGACCCGGTAATTGAATACCTTAAAAAAGAAAGAATACCCTACTTTGAAGGAAGTGAAGAGGATGTTCTTGCAAGGTATTACCACTGTGCAAGGGCCTACAGTGCCAAATACGTGGTGAGGATAACAGCTGATTGCCCCCTCCTGGATCTGCCTTACATTCTCTATGTACTGAGGTTTGTGGGCCAAATGCACTACGTTCAGGTTACGGGGATAGATGGGCAGGATGTGGAACTTATGAGCATGGAGGCCTTGGAACTGGCTCACAAAGACTCCCAGAAGAGGGAGCATGTGACTGACTTCATAAGAGGGCATAAGGATCTGAGGCCACAGGCCATCCACACCATTCCATACACAGCGGAAAAGATGAGTGTGGACACAGAGGAAGATTTAAAACGAGTGAGGGAGATATATGCTAATCGCCATCCTAGTGGTAAATAGTTTTATTCTGGGCGTGCTGGTTTACATGGCATGGCCAAAGAAGGTAAAAACCGGTGGATGGGTGGCCCCTTCTGCTGAACCCATCTTTGATGAATCAGATGATAATGTGATCCCCATTACTGATGATTATGAAAACCAGTACAGGGAAGAGCATAATATACCTGAAGAGGATTAGGCTGCTGTCTGGTCCAGTGTGTACTCAGTTCCATTTATAAAAACGTGAACCCCATCTGTTTCAGTCCACATATCCCCGTTGTTTGGGGAGGTTGGGGCCGTTCCATGAGGGAGGTTCAGGGAAGCTATTGAGGTGGTGGGCGCTGCTGTTTCCAGAGTGGCCCCTGTAAGTATAATCAGATTCCCACCCGTTCCAATATCCACTGAAACAGACTGAGTGGCATTATTGATAAGTATGCTGTCGCTTGCTGACACGTAATCAATAGTCGCATCACTGCTTGCCCCTAAAGTAATATTGTCATCATCTCCAAGGGCTAACCCTCCATTAAACACAGCTTCAGCGGTGAAGGTACCCACGCCTGTCACGCCTAAAGTCCCTGCAATAACTGTGTTGCCGGTGGCACCCGCCACAGTGAATTTGTTGGTATTAAAGGTAATGTCAGAAGTGGCCGATCCAATCAGGTCATCACCAGCCCCCAGAGTTATGCTACCATTTGCTGTCATTGCACCCGTGAAGGTTGTGGCACCTGCAAAAGTAACAGCCTGAGAGGCATCTATTGAAATGGCTTCCGTTGCGTTTCCGGTAGCAATTGACATCGTTCCGCCTGCTGTTTTTGTTCTGATTTTCATTGCAGTGGTACTGTATTTCCATGTAATGTCAGCCCCTGTGGCATCTGTAGGGGAGCCCATTGATATAGCCGATTCGCTGGCATCTGGTACAAGTATTGAAATTCCATCATCCGTACTGCTTTCAAAAACAGCTATATCTGCCGCCCCCGGTGCGGAAACACTTCCAGCCGATCCAACTATAACATGTAATTCTCCATCTGTTCGAGATCCACCCACCCCGACATTTCCGCTAAAATTAGCAGCAGCAGCAGTAATTGTTCCTGTTAAAGTAGGTGACACACTCATTACCACATTACCGGTTCCTGTTATGGCATTTGAAACAAGCCCTTTTGATCCGTCTGTGAATACTGCGAGGGAGGCGGTGAGGCTGGACATAATAGGCTGTGCGGTAAAAGTGGCCACGCCTGTCTGTGTGAGCGTGCCAGCTATTACAGTGTTACCAGAAGCACCCGCAACTGTGAATTTATTAGTATTGAAGGTTATATCTGAGGTACTGGACCCTATCAGATCATCCCCTGCACCCAATGTGATCCCACCATTTGCAGTGACAGCACCTGTGAAGGTTGTGGCACCCGTGACTGCCAAAGTTCCCCCAACCGCTGTATTACCAGAAGCACCAGCAACAGTGAATTTATCGGTATTTATGGTTATATCTGAAGTTGAAGAGCCTATCAGGTCATCTCCAGCCCCAAGCGTTACCCCGCCATTTGCAGTGATTAAACCGGCAACTGTGAGGGCTCCTGTCTGTGTGGTGGCCCCTGTGACTGTCAAAGTTCCAGCAACAACTGTGTTACCTGTGGCACCTGCAACTGTAAATTTATCAGTATTAAATGTTATATCAGAAGTGGCTGACCCAATCAGGTCCATTGATGCCTGAAGGTTTACACCTGTACTGTTTATTTTAACGATATTTCCCTGTGTAGTTGTACCAATCTCCACTGAATCAGCTGAGGCATCCACTACTAAAAGCTGTGTGGCAGTGTCACCCTCCACCCTCAGATCAACGTCAGACCCGCTTTCATTGATAATAAAGGCTGTGGTGGCTCCAGAGGCTTCTGGATCGATATGGAGGTTAGTCCCATCATGGTACATTTCAGAGTCTGAACCAGTGCCAAATAGGATCTTTGCTGAGTCCACTCCATTGGTGGCCAGTACCTGAGAGGCATTTGTCCACAGACCACGGGAGGCGGTAAGCCCATCAAATGTGATTGTACCGGAAGCTGTGAGGGCGTTTATGTTGAAGTCTTTGGTGCCATCACTGGTGCCGTTAATTATGTCTGTAAAATTCTGATTAACCTCACCAGAGAGTATTGTGGTTCCGCTAGTGAATGTGTTGGTTACTGATACATTTGCCATTATTCATTCCTCTGCTGTACTGAGAGTGTCTGTAGGCCCTTGGCTCTTGCTCCGGGGCTCTGTATAAATGCTTTGGGATCGGTAAAGGCTGGAGCAAACTCCGGTGTTTGTGGGCCTTTCTTTCTTTGCTTAAATTTCTGAATACCAGCCTCAAGGCCCTGTTGGGGAGCCTCTTTTAATATTTGGATAGTGCTTCCTGTGCCTGAAGTGGACAGAACATCAATCCCAAGCCTGTCACTTAATTCAAGTAAATCGTTAAAGTTTTGAAGCTCACCCTCTTCAAATAATTCTACTAAAGCCGTTTTTTTTCTGTTAAGGGTGTTTCGAGTGCTTTTGGCCCTGATTATATCGGTGAATCCATCAGCGTTCATGGTTTCATTTATAAAGGCCCCTTTGATTGCCTGTAATTCATCAGGGGAGAAAAACGATTTAAGGGCTGCATAATCATTGGCGTTTCCATTCTGCACAAGGCTTTTGAAAAGCTGTGCATCATCTAAATTTGGGTTCCCAATAACCTTGCTCAGGGTATTCTTTTCACCAATTAAACCGCTTAAAATTTCATTGTTTTTAATAAGCTGTTCCCCCACTGTGGGATTGTGAAACATGGCCGTATCTGTTAAGCCATCACGCAGGGCGAAGTACATCTTTTTCAGTTCCGCCTTGTCTGCTCCAGCAATTAAAGGGTTGGGGGCTTTAAAAGCCTCTTCACCCAGATCTCTCATTATCTCTAAAGTTTGTTTATATGACCCATTTCCTGACTCAATGGCATTTATCCATCCTAGAATTTCCTCATTGCTTTTGACTGTGGCCTCTCCCCTGTGGGGTTTTGCTCTTCTGGTGGCATCTTTCTTAATTTTATTTAAAGCCGTATCCATTTTTATAAAGGCTTGATCCTCAATAAGAGCCCTTGGATCGGCAACGGCGTTATCATAACGGACCTCTAAATCATCCATTACATTTGATACCCTTTTACTCCAGCCATCCCTGATTAATAAACCGGCGTTTTTAGCATCCAGTTTCAGCTTTCCTGACAGCTTGTCAACTTCATTCACAATGGCATCATTTACCTGCTGTTTTTTCTTCTCAAAATTAAAGGTTATTTCATCCGCCTCAGTTCCCACTCCCTGGGCCCTGAATCTTTCCTGTTTACTTGCAGCGGAACCTTTCCCAAACTTGACTGAAGTGGGCAGGTCCTCCACATCTATATTATTTCTTAATGATATTTCAGCAAATTTTTTGAAATCTGGTGCCTCCTTGGATATAAACGGAGCCCCTGTAACTTCACCGGCTTTTTTAAACCCAGCCCCCACAGCATCTGTGAGACCGGTTCCCAGTTTTGTCCCTGTTACAATATCCACAAGGCCACCTCCAACATTACCACCACCACCAAATATTTTCTTCCCTGTTTTTGCAACAGTTTTGGCAGCCGTTCCAACAGGGACTAAATTTGTTGGATCTGCCGTTACATCAATAGTGAGGCCAGCAATGCCAGCAGGAGATACCCCAAAGGGCACCGCTCCACCTGTTTTGGTTCCAAGGGTCTCAGTGGACAGCCCCAACTCTTCAGAGGCTATTTGCTTGCCTGTGGGGGCTTTGGAGGGGTCTCTACCGAATTGACCGGTAAAAGCCTCAATCCCTTTTGTAGTCCCTGCCCCAAGTCTCTGTATTAATGGAAGCTGCTTTGGGGATTCCTTAGTTCCTGAAATAATCCCCTCAAGACCTGCCCTTGCAGGGGCTCCGGTGAATCTGTCGATAAATGACCCGCCTGCACCCAGAAGGTTCATAACGGCTCCGCCACCCTCCCTGACGTTCTCCCTTGTGGTGGGTGGGGCCTGACCGGTAACGGGTTTTATATTACCTTCTTGGGCCCTTGCCTGTGCAACTGCCTCAGGAGTTAATCCCTCTTCCGCTAATAATTCACTAAATTTCTTCGCCATTAGTCTGCCTCTATAAACTCATCACCCACAAAAAAGTTGCCTGTGAGGCCTGCTGCCAAAGCATCCTTGCCACTTTTAAACACAGGCACAAAATCCAATCTTTGCCCTTGAATGAAGGAGTTTCTGTTCACAGTCCCCTTCAATCTTTTCAGCTTTTCAAGGGCTGGATTTACCCCTCCAAAGGAAAATATGGCGTTTGAGATGGAAGTGGGATCGCCTGTCACATCATTTAAAATATCCACATCGGGGCCAGCCAGAACACCCAAGGCAGCAAACTCAGGGCCTTTAATGTCCAATTGAATACCTTTAAGCCTGCCACGCAACTGCTCTGCATTTCCACCAAATATCTGGTTTCCTTCTTCTTCCACAATCTTGATTATCTGGTCAAGTTTTGGATTCAGCTTGTCCCTTGCAAAAAGGGCTTTTTTAAATGCATCCACTTCAGGCTTTTCAATGGTTAATTCAGGGTTTGTGTGCCTGAACCCTTTCACACTGCTTTTCAGTCTTTGCTGTTCTACAGTGTTTTTGGCCTCTTCTCTGACTGTGACCTTATCCCTTTCGCCTTTCAAAATATCCGCTAGGGCCTGTATATCACTCTGACCTCTGTTTTCACTGCTGAATTGTATTTTCCCAGCTTGTAAGGGCCTGAGTTTTGAGAAGGCTTCCCCGAGGGTCTTAACCTCCCCAGCCTCCAGCATCCTTCCCGCCTCCTTCCTTAATTCCTCATCACTCTGTCTTTTCAGGGCTGAGTCTGAAAGGGCATCCGGTTCATTTAGCCTCTTTATTTCCGCCTCTGTTTTTTGTCTCTGGAGGGCTCTGTCCACTGCGTTCTGCTCATCCAGTGATGTCTGACGCTGAAAGGCTTGATCCTGTGCCCTCAGCCTGTCCACCCTGTCCAACTGTCCAAGTGAGGTGGTGCCGGGGCTTCTGCCTTTAGTTAAGATAGTCTCAATGACCGCTGCTGCTGGGAGTGCCCTTTCTATTGCTGTGAATCTGTCTGCCATGGTTATCCTATATTTGTGCCGGTTATGGGAAAGGAGCCTTGTACTTGTTTGGGTGCTAATTGCCTTCTAATGGCCAAATTGTCTGCCACTGGTCTGGGTTCTGCTTTTATCACATTGGGATCGGATTTGCTGCCGCCTGACATTCCCTGATTTATCAGAAGGTTTCCGCCTACACTTGCCAGCCCTCCAAGCATATCCAGTTTTGAGGTGTCAGCGGTTCCCGGTGGGGTGAATGATGATCCCACAGGGGCACCCAAGGCCCTTGCAATGGCCCCTCTGCGGTTTTCCCTATCAATAGCCTTATCCCTTTTCCTTTCACTCTTGGCTGTTTTCTGCCGTGAGGCTTCTTTGGCTGCCACCCCTCCAAGGGTTAAGAGTGCTCCTGCTGCGAGTGCTGCTGACATATTATCTCCTATCTGGGCGCTGTTGGTTGTCGGCTGTTTATTATGTTGGGCAATTCCTCTTGTGTAAAGCCTGCATCCAGTAATTGCTTCTCAATTGATGCTTTTATTATTGGGTTTGTGGTGTTCTGAGCAAGTGCAATCAGTTCATTTAATTGCTGTTGATCCGTTTTTCCTGTTAATGTGGTGCCCTCATTAGTGGCCCCCAAATTAGTGGCCAAGGTGTTTATCTTTTCCAGAAAGGCGGGATCGTTTGGATCAATGCTGCTTATCGCCTCAGCCAATAAAATATTCTTTATCTGGTTCTCCTGATCCAATGCCAAGTTATCATCTGCCAGCTGGTCCTCAAGAGTGATCTGGTTGTTTTCCAGTGCACTCACATGAGTAGCCAAACTTTCCTGATTGATGGCGTTTACATCCACTAAGGAAAGTTCCTGGTCCCTGTTCAATTGATTCTGCTCTTCCTGACTTGAGAGGGAGGCAAAGAACTGAGACTCCTGTACATCCATACCCCTTTCCTGTAGCGCAAGAGACTGCTCCTCAAGGTTAAAACCCTGCTGTGCTAAATCCTTTGCTTGACTGAGGCTTGCTAAAAACTGATTATTCTGTATTGTCTGCCCCTCTTCTGCCAATTGCAGTTCCATTTCCTGTAAGGTAAATCCCTTATCAGCCAGATCCTTAGCCTGTCCAAGGCTTGCAAAAAACTGTGCATCCTGCTGCTCAAGGCCCTGCTGTTGGAGTAGCTGTGCATTTTGCTCCAAGGATAGATTTGCATCAAACTGAGCAGCTGCCTGACCCAATGAGGCCTGAAACTGTGCATCCTGCTGAGAAAGGCCTTGTGCCTCAAGTTCCAGTGCAGCCTCCTGAAGGCTGACACCCTGCTGGGCAAGCTGGAAGGATTGGTCCTGTATCTGCTGCTGGAGTCCAAACTGCTGCTGAAACTGCTCAGATGTCTGGGCAAGTCCTGCCTCAAATTGAGTCTGCTGCTGTGCCAGCCCCTCTCTCTGTATATCCTGTGCTCCGGTCCCTAATTGAAACTGCTGGGCTAAACCTTCCCTTTGGATGTCCTGTGCCCCTGTTCCAAGTTGTAATTGCTGTGCAAGGCCCTGACGTTGAATGTCCTGAGAACCTGTGCCCAGTTCCCTCTGAAGGCCTAAACCCTCCCTTTGGAGCCCAAGTGACCCCTGAAACTGCTCCCTGGACAGGGCTCTGCCAAGTGCACCCTGTTCACCAATGAACTGCCTTTCCTTCTGGGCCTGCTCTGCACGTTCTTGACGTTGCAAGTCCTCAATATCCACATTACCACGGGCCCGGCTTCTCTGCTCCTGTAGGGCTGCTTCCTGTAGTCTGTCTGTACGTGCTGCCTGACCACCTGAAGAGGTTCCAAGGCGTGCAAACCTTTGTTCAGTGCGCTCCTGTGTCAGTTCCCTCTGGCGGTTTGCATCTGCATCAATCTGCTGCTTTTTTAAATCGGCTGCTGTAGTGTTTGGGTCTGCCATTATTCTTTACCTTTTAGGTTATAAAATACTTGAATCCTACTCACTTTGAAATACTGACTTACAGTATTTATCTCAAACTTTAGTTGAAGGTAATTCCCGGTATTATTCATATCGAGCCTGTACCTCTTTCGCTGGATATTGTTAGCCCAAACCGCTGTATCCCATATGGCGGTATCCCACACAGCTGAGTTGTCAGTGTTTAGGTTTATATTGGTAGCTGAGGCCCCATCTGCATCAAAATCAATAATCGGGGAAACTGATACAGGCCAATCACCTGAAGTGTCCATCCAGATATAAGCATGGCGAAATACCTTCTTTCTGTTTTCGTGCTCCCTTTTTCCTTTAAATGGGGCTGTGGTGAAGATTGAATTAATTGCACTGCCATCAAAGTTTCGGGTGGTTTGCAGTTCATAGATAAGGCCGTTGGCTGTGGATGACCCCCCAATAAGCGATCCGTTGTGGATTGTAAAGTTATTGATATTGTGCCCTGTGAAGGGTATCCATGCCCCCAGTTTCCTTGAGGATGTGCCGATTCTTACATAATCATAAACATAAAGCTTATCATTCTCAGTGCTGGAACTGGCCGAAGGTACAGCGAAGTACATTCTGTTGTTAAAATCAATCCCAGCTGCACCTTTTATGAGGGTTTTGTCAAACCCTTGAACGTCAGGCTCAATGTCCTGAGATATGGTGTCCACGGCTATTTTACCGACCTCAGCATTGGCAGCTGCCCTGAGTAACTGATTACCGGAAACCCCATAGAATCCATTTCTATTTAGATATGCAGTGGCGTTTTCCCATTTGGTGATTGCTTTGTGGGACTCCGTACCCCTGTTGCTGTTTAGCTTGATTAGGTACCAGTTAGCTGGATCGGGGTCATCATTAAAATAAGCGTATAAAGCGGTATTTCCCTGTTCATCTGACTTGTGGATGTGGATTGAGGAGTCACCAACGGAGATCCCTGAAATCTCCAGCCCATCCCCATCACCTATGGGTTGAGCGTTTTCCAGTGGCCACCTCTCTGGTGTGTTGACCCGTGACCAGAAAAGTGATGAGGGATTATTGGTGTCACCAGCTGCAAAGAGGTATCCTTGATAGTTTTGAAACCATTTAAAATCATTAGGCGGAGCGTTATCCGTTGGGGCTGCTGTTGAAATGGTGGAATCTGAGTTGTCATCTGCAAATGAAGTGGTCCCATTGGCCACATTTGTCACCCGATAGCGTGCTCCACCCGCTGCTCCTGCGGTATTCCTGTAAATATTCCATGACTCCACGCCATGAGATAGAGGGGCGGTGGAGATCCCTGCTACAGTAATGGCCTCAGCTGCTGCTGTGAATGTGGTGGAGACCGCGGCATCCACTGAGAAATCCCCCTCCACGCCATAACTATTCACACCGGCCCTGACATAGGTATACTCCCCTGTGAGAGTCCCTGCGGCATTTGTGGCTGCTGTCATGGTGTCCGTGACCGCTGAAACCCCCATTCTGGTGAACTCAGTCCCGTTATACTTGTAAGCCCTGTCCTGTCCGTTGGTAAAGAACGCCACATCCATGAATTGTTCTATTTCCACATCCACACCGGCTGTGAAGAGGGAAATGGCTGAGGGAATGGTGACTGCTGTGGTTCCTGACTGGTAATGGACAGTGGATCCCATAACCATTAAAAGTTCAGCTGCTGTCGATGACTCATTGTTGTAACTGAAAAGCCCATCTACTACGTAGGAACCAGGGGCTGCTATGGCAGCGGTGTATCCTAAAGTGGTGCCAAATGCCCCATAATCGGTGAAATCCACATTCTGCGCCGAAGGCGTTTGAGAAAGGTCAATATCAGTGGGGTATACTTTGGTGTTCAGCCCCCCATCAAAAAGAGGAGCCTCCTCCATGGGCTGGTCTACTCTATATTTCCCATATCCTATAATGAGCTCCAAGGTATGGAATCATCATCCGTTGTGGTAACAGTCGTGTGGTTGCTCATAAAGTCTACTTGTTTTTGCTCTAAAGCTATTCTCCTGAGATGTCCTTCCCACAAATCCCTGTGAACATCCGCCTTTCTGTCATCATCCTTGAGGTACATCCTCATAAGGACATAATCAATACAGTCCTGCTGGTAGGCTTCCTCAATCTCCCAAATCTGGTAAATATCACTATTTGCATTACTTGAGGTGATTTCATTGGGCCTGTTGGTTCCATATACTTTAAGGGTTTTGGCTGCATTGGGGATGGGGTTCAATGCCATATCCGTTCCGAAGTACCTGTAATACTGGGGGTTTCCCTGACCGGGTGATTTACCTCTTATCTGCTGGAACTTCTCCAGATCCTTCCTGAAAAGGGTTTCATCATCCCAAGTGACAAGTAAAATCTTAATCCAGTCCTGAGCTCTGGTTGTGCCATTGGGTGGGATGTTGAAACTATATGACTCAGTACCTGCAACAGTGGTCACAGATTGGGTGGTCTGAATTATGTCACTTTGAGCGCATAACTCATAAAAAGCCTGCCAAATATAGGCATATCCCTCAGCGTCTGTTATAAACGCACTGGAAGGGTCATCAAACTGTGACCGGGCTTGACTTAGTATGTCGGCTGGTGTCATCTGCGTGCTCCGTTCCTAAATGCGTTGCCATTTCAACAGGCCCCGCAAAGGTTTCAGAGCAGAAGGGGCAAGCATGACCATTGGCCGATTCTTCTACTTTTTCATACTTGGCATCCTCTTCAAGCATTGACTCCTCTGTCAGATACCTCTCACCATTACGGGGAGATACATAGACTGTCTGCTCTTCTGGTTCATGCCTGATTAACTGGAGGGGTTTCTGGGATTCAGCTTTAAGCTGTCCCATCCCATCCACTGCCATTTTTGCAGGCCTTCTGCCCATGAAATCAATTGCATCTCTGCGATTCATGGTAATAGTCTGACCTGGTTCAATGACTATTTCTTTGTCATTGTACTTTTCTTTATAGGTTCTTTGACCTATGTTTTTTACTCCGAATTTGTCTGCCATAACTTCTCCGATTGGTTATCTATCATTATATGCTCTTACTACAAAACTCCCTATGCTATCCGTACAAGCTGTATTTGCTATGGGTCTAATGTGGGTCAGTCCATCAATAGGGACCAGACCTGTCACATAATTACCGGTTGACTCAGGCACTTCCCACTCCAGAATACCAGAACCAGAGGAATAAACCCCCATGGCCCTCACTGTGGCTAATTGGCCGGTGGTGGAGGTAAATCCACCTTCCAGCTTAACCCCAACGGCTGTAGTGCCAAAGGCTGTACTGAAAGCAGGAACCTGAATAGAGGCGAATTGATACCCCCTTACCTCCATTACCTCTGAAGCCTTTGAGGCTGCACTGGCGAAAGTAAAGGTTTTGGTAATTTCCCCGTATGCCATATCAAGTACCTATGATTGTACAGTGATGGAGATCCCCACTGGCTGCTGTGGCAACTGTGAAGGCTCCGGTGGCAAATGTGACCTCTTCAATGGCTGTGCCTGAATTAGTCATAAATGCAATTGATTGCAAATTGGATAGAGGGGTTGCAACTGCTGTAGCCGCTCCATCTGGGAAGGAAGCTGTGCCGATGATCATTTTCTTGTTTCCAAGACTGACCTCCCCCCCAATACTTGCTGAAAATGTATTTGCCATGATTTCTCCTTTAGAATAAAAGCTGTGGAGGCTCATCCCCTTTTGGAATCATTCCAGGGAGGGTTGAGCTCATTTGATATGAAAAAATTAATGCTTTAAGGGTCATCTGTTTGATTGTATTGATATTTCCCTGTGGGCTTGCCCCCAGAATACCACCCTCTGTGCAATTAATAAAGAATGTCGGATTTTGGCCCCTGCCTCCCTGTGATTGAAACAGAAACCAGTCTGCAAAATTAGAATAAGAGGGCCATGTAGCCACTCTGTTGCCATAAACGTCTGTTTTAGGCATTACACCCGAAAATTTGCTGTCATAAGGCGAATCGAAAGGGTGAAATTTATGATCATACCCAAAGCTGAAGTCAGCCCCTACAAATACTGAAGGGGTGCAGCCAAGTATAGCCCTTGACATATAATAAGCTGCCCCAAGAGCGTTTCCACCTGTCTGGAAGAATATCTTTGTTGGGCTTGCCTCTTGTAATTTGTTGAATAACCCCTCATCTGGGAGAGGTGTGCTGTACCATAGGATCTTCCCCTTCCATTTACGTGCAAAGGTGGGGTTTATTACAGTACTTGCAATAAGTGTGCAGTTTTTGGTTGCTTCCCAGTAAAATTCCCTTTCACGCTTACCGCCCTGCCCCAGTTCATCTACAGTGATATGTCCTGCATCCAATTGGAGGTAGTATTCCGGATGAATATCATTATCCACAAAATACCCGAAGTTATGACAGCAGGATACAAGGGATATAGTCCCTCTGTTTTTTAATTCATGGGCATTTTTCCTTAAGGAAGGCCCTGAACCTGCAATTATTCCAGGCTGGTACTTGAACTTATTGTGTTCACTCATCACAGTGTTTTTGCTGCACTCAAATTCAGCCTCATTTTCCTGTGCCTGAATAAGCCACTGGTCCCGCCATGTGTTTATAGTCACGTTGTCATTGGATATGGCTTGCTGGTACAGTGATTCCTGTGGCACTTGTGGTTCACAGGCCTGCTGAAACTGTAGTTTCATCTCCACCAGATCCTTCACCTTCTCTTCCATCTGTTCAGGGGTGAAGTTCCCATCTGGGAAGAATTTATCCAGAAAGGGCTGATAGGGGTTCTTTGTTACTTCCTTGGGTGCAAGAAAAGCGGGGGTATCGGGTAGAGCAAGGCTACTATCAGTCGCTGATTTTACTTCTGTAATAACCTTGCTCATTTTACTCCTTTATGAATAGCAGGAGACTTTGCACATTCCAGATGCTCCGGAAGCTACAGTGTCCAATACATATCCATGTATTCTTGGCTCAGCGACAGTCGCAGTACCACCAACAACAGTGATTTGCGCTCCGTCAGTTCCAAGCATGATTCTGTCACCAATAGTCCCGCCATTAACGAGTTCTAATTTGACAAAACCCTTATTCATTATCCAACCATAAGTGTCGGTTGTGAGCGTGGCATTTTTTACAATACCGGCGCACTCGTTCACTTCGGTTACAGATGAAACAGTTACGCTGTAACCACTAACGGCAGAATAGCAACAACCCAGACCGGGCTGTATTTGTTCACCACCAGCGTTAAAAACATAAACGTATTCATCACCTTTCCACCACATGCGATCACCCAAAGCTGCCTTTGCTGTAGCACATACATGAGAAGGGCCTATATTGGAAATATTTCTATATCCATATGATTGACTAGACATCTTTTACCTCCTTAAAGTGCGGTCATTACACCCTGCATACGGGCATTTGAAAGACAAAATTGTCCACTCCAGTAAATTTTAGCAAATGAGCCAGCCTGATTGACCGGTCTGCGGAAAGGCTCAAAGCTAAAGTTTTTGTCTGGGTGGTATTTAAGCATGAGATACTTTTCATTCAAAAACCAGAGTGAACCGGAACTTGAGTGAGAATCCACAATGTAAGGTGTGCTCATAAACATAAGGGAACGGAAGCCACCATCGGCACTGTCTGAATCCTGAAACCTTTCCTGGGGTTGCAGAAGGCCATGGTATGTGTCCCAGATGTCCTGTGTGCTTACCAGCACTGTGGGTGCATCATTGTCAACCCTGCAATCACCATACATACTGGTCATTTTAGGAATTGAGAGAGTGGTTGTGGTTGAGTCAACCTGTGGTTGCCACCAGGAGTTATCCGAGCGACTAATTCCACCATAGGTGTTGGTTGTGCTGTCCACAGCAGCGGATAAGCCAACGATAGCATTTGTTGTAGTGCCATCATTGTAGAGGCCAGTCCCAAGTAAATCCTTGAGGGAGGCTTCTGCCCACTGAGTCTTTGCGCCTACAAGATCAACAACCTTTGCCTCTCCGCCATTTTTAATCTGGTCAGAGTCGCTGATTGTGATGTTCTCATAAGAGTGAGCCCAGTTATAGCTTGCAGCTGTGAAAGCGTCATTGTCTGAAGTATCGAGTGTATCGAGTCCATCAAACCATCCGCCTGCTGAGTTTGCAACGAACGCAAGGGGGATTTCCATAGCCGTTCCACCATCAATACTCTGGTAACTTCCGCTTTTCTTTATTCTGGCAAGTAAAGCATTGGAACCAAAGATATTATCAAATAGTTTCGGCATATGGTACTTACGTGTAATTGCACTTAATTGTCCAATTGTAAGAGCCATGATTTCTCCTTAGTTAATTCCCAAGTCAGCTTTTGCCAACTGGGAGAGTTGTCCATGGGTCAAGTTTTTATGGTCTATCTTCTTACCCTCAGGAGCTGGGGCCGTTGCCGGTGTTCCCTGCTGAATCCCTGCCTTGTTCTGGGCTTGTACCTTATCGGCTACCTGCCCGGCTGCTTGTGTACGTGCTCCATTTATGAGCTGGTCCTTGTGGTAGTCTAAAAAAGCTAAATGGACATTATTCTCATTGAGTCCTAGTCCATGGGCGTGTCTCATCACACGGATGTCGAGTTTCCCATCTCCATTATCAGCTTCCCAATCATATTGAGGATACTGCTGTTTTAACTTCTCCATATTACCTTGCAGGGCTCTATCTTCATTTGCATCAAGCAATGATTGGATTTTACCTTCCAATGCTTCCACTTTCTTGTCATACACTGGGTTAAAGGTCTGACCTGTCTGACCCGGTTGTTCCCCATTCTGCGCTGCCTGCCATGAAGTATTGAAGGCATTGTATAGATTGGGGTTGTTTTGTAACTGTTGATCAAAGTCCTTGTATTTGCCGTATGTCTGTTCCATATCAGACTGCTGCTTCTCAAGGTCTTTTCTCATTTTGCCAACTTCCTCCATGCTCTGGGAATAGCTAAATCCCTGCTGCATAAGTTGTTTGGCGTGGGCTGCATCTCTTGGAAAGACCTGTTGCCCTCTGTAATCCATCTTGTAGTTATTAGCGTCAAAGTTTTGACCGCCAAAAGGTGCTACTTCTGGAGCTGGTTGCTGTTGAGGGGCCTGTTCTGGTGCTGCTTCCGGAGTAGCCTGTGCAGGGGCTTCGGTTGCTGCGCCTTCTGGGAGTACCTCTGTTTCGTTATTATCTAGCATGTTTTACCTCTGATTCAAATGAAGTGCAAAGATTTGATTAATTTGACTGTACTGGGCTATCCACAATGTTCTTTTTGGGTACGCTTCCTTTAGGAACGGGCGATGTGCTCTTTCCTTCAGGATGATTGGCCACTGGTGAGTTAATTGGGCCATTCTTTCCACCCATTTTGGATGTGGGCATCCCTGTGTCTGTTCGTGCTTTTGTATCAAAACCAGGGGTTGAGCCTGGAAAGTCTACGCCTTTTGCTGCCATGATAGTTCTCCTTTTACTTTAAATTATTACTATAAACTAATATTAGTCAAGCGTTTATTGATTTTATTGCACTGGGTTCAGGTACTGCCTGTGGGATTCCCTGTGGTTCTGGGCCCTGTGGTCCCGGTGCAACCTGTCCCTGCTGCCCTCCTGCTATCGCTGCAACCAGTGGTTTCACTGCCTCAACTAAGGCTGGATTACCCTGATCCCTTTGTGCCAATGCAAATTTAACGATTGTATCCAGTGCTCCCTGAACCTGTGTGATTCCATCGGGAACTGCTGGGCCCTGTGGGGCTGCTTCGGGTGCGGGTGCTGCCTGTGGCCCTTGTGGGCTGGGTGCTGTTGGTAATCCTCCTGCTGGTCCCGCTCCTGCTGGTGCTATTGGTGCTGCCATTATTATCCTCCTGGTGGTGGCTCTGGGGGTGCCATTGCCTGTAATTCTTTGTCTCTTGCTTCTTTCTCTTTTATGGCCTGTTCTGCGTTGGGCCAGTCAATTGCATCTAATAACTGCTTATCACTGATTACGTTGTTTTCAAACAGCTTGAACGCTCTGCTTTCCCTCTTGGCCTTCTGGAAAGGGGCGGAGGTTCCACTTATTACTTTAATATCGAAAATCCCTGCGGATGGCTGGGTCTGGGTGACTGCCTCAGCATCTGGGACAAGTTCCCGCTGTTCCCTGCCATCTGGGTCAACCATTTGCTTGAATGGGGTTTTGGTAAGGGTTCTACGCTGGTCTCCGTTGGGGGCTTGAATTGGGCTGCCTGCATCATCCTGCTCATCCTGTAAGGTAAATTCAAAAAATGAGGGCCATCCTTCCTTGCCTGTGATTCTCACAACACGGGGCTCTTTGTAAAACTGCATCATTCGGCGTGTTACCTTCACTCCCATGCTTGAAAGGAAGGTTTCCATGTTCCTTTCTTTTAAACGAATACGGGTTTGCTGGGCTTCCTGTAGGGCTTCGATTGCCTCAGCAGCTGTGATGCCTGTGGGCTTTCTACCTTGTGTTAATTCATTTGTCCCGAAGATACCCTCAAGAAATCCCTCCATAAAGTTCACAAACTCAAAGTATTCACTTGGGAGGTTAGGAGGGAAGTCCCGTTTTGGGGGTTGTTCGCCATTGTAGTTTAGAATAAGCCCTAATTGATTGGTGAACTGGTTGGGGCGGATACCACTACCGGAGGGGTTGAGTATCCATGGTTGGCCTGTCTTATTGATATAATTTGCAATATCATTAACCATTTTGTTGAAGAGCTTCTGCACCTCAATTCCATGTCTCACCTCACCATGACCCCAGAACTGCCTTGGAACCACACGATTCTTCAGGATGTCATAAGGGTTGAACTCATCGCCTTCATATGGGTTTTCATCATCTAAAAGGAGGAGGTTCTGTTTAGGTAGGATTATAATGTGTCTGCCTTTGGGGAATTTCTTCTTTAAAGCCTTTTTGGGTTTGCCGTTCTTATCCCTCTCCTCCAGCTCAATCTCAATCATTGTCTCATCATCCACCCACATCTCAAGTCCAGTGGCTGTGTCTCCACCCCTCTTGGCAACCTGTTTCTGATTGTCAAATTGGCTTATCTGGTCCACTGGTGACTGTAAGCCAGTGCTTTCCTTGCCCTGCTCAGTCTTTGGGGGAGGGGTATCAGGTCGGATCACATCTGCCATCTCTGGGAACAGGCGCTTCCATGTGCCCACATCCTTTGTGACCTCTTCCATGCAGATTTTGCACCCTTGGCTGCGCTGGGTGCCGGTGGCTTCAAAGTTAGTCCAGAACTTATTGGGATCTATGATCTTGACTTCCACGTCACCTATCCCATGCATAAGGTCAGGGTTCCATATGGTTTTGGAGATTGCCCCATCAAGTACCATGCAATCAGTGACCCACTGAACAAGTTTCTGCTGCATACCATACTTGTGCCACCAGTCATTGTGTAGGTCGGTGAATATCAGGGACAGTTCAAAATCCCCTGGTTCTTGGGGAAGTGCTTCAAATGATGGAGACAAATCGGTCATTATAGGCACTATCCCCTGTATTGCTGCCTGCAACACGTTGAACGGGACTTTAATATTATCGCCAATCTTCTTAGGGGCATCCTGAACCACGTTTATATTGTTGTTGCGGTATTGAATCCCCTTGTAAAATCTCTCATATGTCTCCCAGTCCTTGGATATTGGCCCACGTTCCTGTTTAAGCTGGGCAAATTTGTTCTGCACCATCTTCACAGTGCCCATATCCTCAGGGTCTTGCTTCTTAACAGCGTTGGGGGCGGGTACTGCTTGGTGTTCTTGGATTAATTCAGGCATGTTTCCTCTTAATCTTCAATTTCTTCATTTCTTTTAAATGTGCTTTGGTGAGTGTGTTGGACAGGCCCACTTCCACCTCCCACAGTTCGTGCATATGCTTTTCGGCTTTCTCTGCATCCCATTTACAAGTCTTGCAGTGAGGTATCTTAGCCACTGTGCCATTGCTGAGGGTAATCTTTCTTTCAACTTTAAAATCCTTTAATTCGTCACCTGTGAAGTAGTGCCCATCTATATAGCAGTGAGGGGCTAAAGTATCCATAAAACACCAATTAAAACCCCAACGGCCAGTGTAAACAGTACCATCTCATGAGCCTGCATCAGTCCACTGTATTCCTTATATGGTCAACCATATTTCTGTCAACCACGTATTCCTTCCTGCTTGGGGCTGCTGAGGGTTTGTCGTTGCCAATCTCCTCATAATGCTTCCCTGTCTCCCCTGCTACCTTTCTCAGGTGTTCTTTGACATCCCGCTGCTTTACTCCGAGACCGGTGTTCATTCTGTCCATATCCTTAAAGGGCATGACCTGGACTCTGCCCCTTCTTTTGGGCATTGTTTCACGTGGAACCTTTTTAGGGGTCAGGTCCTTTATCATTTCCGCTGGGGATAGGATGTCCATGGGTGAATTTGACTCAATCCTCATGCCCTTATACTCCAGTACGTATTTCTGTAGTTTTACATCCCATCCATGAACTTTCATTTTGTCCTGCTTTTGAGAAAGATTGTATTGAGGAACTTACCAATAGTGCTGACTATCTGGTCATCCTTCTTTGTGGGGGTGAGGCGTGCAATTACTGACACAGCTCCAAATACCGCCAATGTGGCCTCTATATAGTCCATCAATCCTCCGGTTTGAATATCTCTGTTTCCTCTTCCATTTCCTTCACTGCCTCTTTGCCTGCTATCTTCTTTAAAAGGTAAAGCTGCTGTCTGGATTCATACTTGAGGTGCTTAATATCCTTTATATTGCTGTCCACCTTCACCTCTATTGGTTTGAGCTTTTCTGATATTTGCTGGTCTATCTTATCTTCCGCATATGCTTTCCAGCCTACTGTTCCCAAAACGCCTACTGCTGTCCCGACTATCGTCAGGGTCTCAATTACGTTTCTCACTTTGTATACCTGCTTATTATTCATACCAATCTTGTGTTTGTTCCTGTGGTTGGTGGTACTCCCCATCCAGCATGGCCTGTGTGTAGCTCTTGGCTGGGGTGAATATTTGATCCTCCTGTGTTTTTCTTCGGAGGTGCTCTGTCATCTGCGTGGCATAACCATTGGCATCCATTAAATGGTTATTAGCGTCAACGGGCATTTCATCAATATTTGACTCATCCCCCTTGTCCTCAGCGTAGTGGTACATTTGGTATTCTTCCTCAGTGTTGGGGCACTGACCTCTGAATAACTGGTGGTGTCTTAGCTTGATTAGGCCTTGATGTCTCTGTATCCTGTCAACTTTAATCTTGTGGGACTTGGGGCAGGCTACAGCTGCAAGGCCTGCTCTGTTGAACTCCTCAATCATATCAGGTGATTCATTATCGCAGAAAAAGGTCTCTATTTGCCATTTATCCTTCATATGCTTGGCAGCGTACACCTTTTCAGTGGGTGTTAAGTGGGTCTTGTAAAACTCATCCACTTGATAGTCCCTTCCAGGGTCAAACTTGTGAATACACCTTATGCTCATTGCAAACTGATTGGTAAAACCCCAGTCCACACCAGCACATACAAAATACTGTCCTGCCTTAATATCTTTTAAAATATCGAAGGGGTCAATAATATTCTCACTTTCTGAGAACTCCTGATACACCAGACCGGCCATCTTCTCAAATTTACCCTCATACTTCATGCTGAATACTCTGGGGTCCAAGAGGGCCTTTTGCCGTTCATACTCCTCTCTTGGAAAGTAGGGGTTATCCACTGAGCGGAACTGGATGAACTCAATATCCTGTCTCTGCCCTGCAAGGAATGGTTTGTAGATGTCTTTATATAGCCAGTTCATGGCGTATGGAGTGGTACTGTTGAACTGTGGGCACTCCCTGAAACTGGTACGGGCCTCCAGGTTCACAGCACACTCCCTGTTAAGCATACCCACCTCATCATTCCAGTTGCCTTCTAAATCAGTGATTCCCTCCACTGCTCTGGGGTTCTTACCATCTGAGAAGGTTCTGAGGTATACCCTGCGGTCCTGTGGCATTTCAAAGATACCCTCTGATTTGTTCAGTTTACCCATACCATTAAAGAACTTGAGGAAGCTGGGGAGGGTGGCCTGTGTCATTATCTTGTGGCTTGGGGCTGTTACAAGGAAGTTGGTCTTTGGCTGGGGTTTCTCACTTACCCTCTTTCGCATCCACAGGGCCCCTCCCATGGTCTTACCGCCTTGGATGCCTGAGCACATATAGATAAAGCGTCTGGGGCTGAAGATAGCCCTTCTCTGGTCCTTATGCAGGGTTATTTCAAGCGTCTTTGTCATGAGACAACAGGGCAATATTGGCCCCATCCTCTGCTTTAATCAATATAGGGGCTGGCATTTCAAAGGTTATAGTCTCATCATAGCCCCTTTTCTTTCCTTTGGTCTTTAAATAAAAGATGGTGGAGGAGGGCGTCCCTGCTTTAATCTGCTTGTAAAGCTGTGACTCAGCAAAGTCCAGGGCAATATTTGCGGTGTCATCTGCTGCTTTTTTAAAGTCAGAGTCTGAGTTGTAGTAATCGTAATATGTGTGCCTGGCACATCCCACTACTTTGCAGGCAGCAGTCACCACTCCAAGGTTATCCTCCAGGGCTTTTATCAGTGCTTTTTTATTATGTGCAGTTTTGAGCGCCATTTAAGCCATTTCCTCAATTAACAGTTCAGCTTTCTTTCCGGTGTACTCTTCCCATCTCTTTACAATAACGTCACAGTATTTAGGGTCCAGTTCCATCATTCGGCATACTCTCTGTGTTTTCTCACAAGCTATGAGGGTTGTTCCATTTCCACCGAACTGGTCAAAAACAATTTCACCATCTAGTGAATACAATAAAATAAACCTATTTGGCAGTTCTACAGGAAACCCTGCTTTATTTTCTTGCTTATCCCCTTGAATGTCATTCCAATTAGGCTGTTGGCACCATGATTCGCTAATTTTATTCTGCCCCCTTTGATTCCCATCTGTATGGTAAAATGAAAGCAAATACTCCATACCAGAATACACAAAGTCAGTTTTGGCTGATATTGGGCCAGCACTTCCCCCACCCTTAAGCCAGTGCCTTATATTTCTCAGTAACCATCCATTTTTGTACAATCCATTTACCCACTTATCAATTATTAGTATGACTCTAGACTTTTTTTCTTTTATTCTGGTGGCCATTCCTGTGCCTGAATTAATAACTATTCTGGCTTCGTCTTTATTCATAGCAGTCAAACACGCCTTTATTATGCCATTGACAAAAACATCTATTTCTTGCTCATTTTCTTGTGTTTCGTAGTCTTTGCCCACCCAATAAGGTGGAGATGTCATCATTAAATTAGCTTTCTCCCCATCCATTAGCTGTTCAACGTGCTGAATATTGGTAGAATCCCCACATAATAGCCTGTGAGGGCCTAATTGGTACAGATCACCGGGTTTTGTGGTTGGTTCCTCCGGTTCAGGGGGTACGTCATCTTCATCCGTTAGGCCTGCTTCTGTGTCTGGGGTGAAGTCTATGTCCATGCCCCAGTCAATCAGATCCTCTGTATCGAACTCATTTGCCAGAATGTCAGTGTCCCACTCCCCTGTATTGGCGTTCATTCTTATATTTGCCTCTTTTTCCTTCTTTAAGGGGAATTTGACCTCAATGCAGGGGTATTCCTTCATGTCCATAACCTGGGCCACCTTAATTCTTTGGTGTCCTGAAATTATGATGTTTTCCCTGCCTTTGTACTGGTTAATTACCGCAGGCTCCAGGGTTCCAAGGGACTTAAAGGATTCTATTAGGTCATTTAGCTGTTTTTTGGTCAATTGGCGTGGATTGTAATCTGCTGGCCGTAACTCGCTAATTTTGCGTTGTATTACAGCCATTGCCATGTTACTTAATATAGGGTAATGGGGGGTAGACGGGCAATAAAAAAATAGTTTATTATAGGCTTGACCTTTCGTATACGATAGGTTATATTCTCTTTAGGAACTGCACGATGAAAAAAGAGAAAATAGGACACAGACCACCCAAGTATAATGAAGCCATGGAGGTGTTCACTGTACGGGTTCCACAGTCCATGTATAAGCGTTTGATGGTACTGCCGGCAGATGCACAGCGGGGTATCCTGCTTGCTGGGCTGGATGGGGTGCTGAGTGTTAAACCTAAACGAGTGTCCGAGTTGGACAGGAGGAAGTAATGATAGATAATCACTTTTTAATGAGAATGTACATAGAATCCACACTTGAGCTTTTACCTGAGAAGTACAGAAAGCATGGGGTGAGTCTTATCAGTAAGTATGATGAGACAGATGGGAGAATACCAGAAGAGGAGTTTATGGATGACTCACCAGTGTTTGAAGGGGATAGCACAGAGGATATGAAAAAGAGGTACAGGGCTATGAACCCAGTAGATGATCACATTAAAAACCACTTAAACCCTGAAAATGCCAGAAAGGTTTTTGGGACCCGAATTGGTTAAAAAGGAGATAAAATGAAAACAGAAATATGGGACAAACTTTGTGAAACAGACCCTAAATACACTAAGGGCTTTAAGAAGGGTGGCGGGTTCAGTGGTACAGCCATAAACCCCACCTACGGCATAAAGAAGCTCACAGAAGCCTTCGGGCCTTGCGGGGTGGGTTGGGGCACTGAGATAGTTCAAAACTACTTCTATGAGGGCCGGTGGCTGTCTGAGAGGGACAGAGAGGTTATCCACACAGTTATTTTGAAGTTGTGGTTTGAGTCGGTAAAAGATGAAAAGGCTGAAATTAAGCATGTCATAGGTGTGGGTACTACAACCTTTGTTGGAGCCAATAAGCATGGTATTTACACAGATGAGGAATTTTTCAAAAAAACCATGACAGATGCCCTTTCAAACGCTTCCAAACAATTGGGCCTTTCAGCAGATATATTCATGGGCCTTTATGATGACTCAAAGTATTTAAATGAAGTCAGTCAGAAATTCGCCCCTAAACCTCAAATGCCATCCAGGGCCAGCGTGAACAAAGATTTGCTTGAATTAAAAACTATTGAGCAAATAAGCGATTATGGGCAAGCCTTCCAAACCAAGCATGGTAAGGGCGTTTGGGTTCTACCTTCTGGAAAGCAAGGGAATAAACGGGAAACATGGGGAGACCTATTCAAGACCCATAAGGACAGAGTAACCGGAGTCCCACCAGTACCAGCTTCAACTGGACCAGAGGAACTACAGAAGGAGTGGGATCAGTTAGCATCCACCTGTAAGGACTTTGAAAGCTACACAGCACTGGAAACAATGATTAATCAAAATCGAGCTTTGGACCTTCCTGAAAATTGGGCCACACTTGAAACCATTCATAAGGAACTTGAACTGTGAAAACCCAACCATACAATTATCAAGCATGGCATTGCCCAAAATGTCACCTTGTAATGACTAATTCAGAGAAATACATGGAATGCACAAATAATGAATGTGAGGTTTTTGGTGTTAAATGGTCGTTTCCTTCTCTTGCTCTGAAGGAGTATGATGATCGTTGAGCTCTTTGAAGGCAGGGTAATAACCTTTAAGCATAAGGACTTGTCAGGCAAGTTTCAGCTTGAGAAGGTAAAGAAAACACGCAGCAACCAGCAAAACAAGTATTTACATGGGTATTTATTCCCAGAAGCAGCGAGGGCCATGAGTATGAAAATAGGAAAACAAGTAACCCCCACTCTGGCCAAAGCTGTTTTAAAGAGTAAATGTGGTGTTTTTTATGTAGAAGCGATTGAGGAATGGGTAGTTATTCCAACCTCTAAACAAACCACAGGACAAATGGTGTCATTCATTGAAAAAAGTCTGAAATATATTGCAGAAAAAACGGGTGAATACCTTGAGGAACCGAACGAAGAACAATGGCGACAAATACAGGAGGAAAAATGAATTATCCGCAAGACGCTTACAGTCATGGAACACCACCCTGGGAGCAAGTAGATGCCCCACCAGACGAATACTACCTACACGTTAAACACAAGGGAGGGATAATAAAGGTATTTGGAGAGCTTAGAAAAGACGATGAGGGCTGTTATTACAGTGTTACTTCTGCTCATTGGGCTTTTTCAGAGGATTTTGACGTTGAACTAACCCTTCAGGAAGAAGAAAAATATTCACAACTAATCTGGGATGATATGATCTCATGGCTATAGGAGGCAAAACATGACATTCACACATAAAGAGGGCTTCGGCTCATTATTCAAAAACGACAAAAAGACAGAGGACAAACACCCTGCATATAAAGGTGAATTAATGGTAAACGGCCAGTTAATGGATCTGGGTGCATGGGTAAAGGAAGGGAAGAAAGGGAAGTTTTTCAGCCTGAAGCTGTCTGAAAAGCAGCAGGTAAGACAGCAGGATTTACCACAGCAGGAAGATGACCTCCCCTTCTAAAATGGATGATTCTCCCATGTTTGAGAGAGATCCCCACCAAAACAGCTATAAACTGGAGGTAATAAACGTGTACGAAACAAAAAACACAAAGGCAGTAAAAGAGAGGCCTTGGAAAAAGGAGTCCAAATGATAGACACAGCCAACAAATTGCGCCAGCTACAGTTAAAGCTGGCAAAGCTAAAAGCCAGGGACCAGCATATAACAGAAAGGGTAGAAAGCTGCCTTATAAGGGTAAACGGACAGATGGCACTGGAGGCTCCCAATGACTGAACCCACAGGAATGGAACCCAATAAGTACCCCACCCCCAACCGGAGACACTGATGGCACATGACGCTTTTCCAATAACAAGAGAACACAAATACTACAAGGTTACAATTGAGGTAAGGGATGATGAATTAGGCGGCAGCATCTTACAAAAAGTGGAAAGGGAGCTTGAAAAGCAGATTGTCAAACAACCCCCAACCGGAGACACCCCAGTAAAACCGGAATAACCGATTAATCTAAGGAGACAGATGATGGAACAGTATTGGCCTAGAGTAACGCAACCGGATAACTTTACTATTTATGCTGAAATGACCAATGACCCGATTTATTCCGATGGGAAAAAGGATGGATGGGTAAAATATTCAGATGTTCAGGCCCAAGCAGACCGCATTAAGCAACTGGAGGGGGGAATAAAAAAGATACTCAACAAGCCACTCCCTCTAGGTGAAATGCCCGTTGAATTTATGCTACGCCTTGACAAACTTTTGACACCCCCAACAGGAGAGAAGTGAAAACCCACGGCCTTGAAATAGAAACCCGCTCTCAACTCCAGAAAGAGCCACATCAAGCCCTATATGATGAACTGGCCATCTACTTTAACTCATCAAGAGCATGGGAAATAAGGGTTACTTGGGATAAACAGACACAGAAAGAGGCAGATGAGGAGATAGAGAATGATCTTAGTGGGCTGTGAAGAGAGTCAGGCTGTGACCATTGAGCTTAGAAAGCTGGGTTATGAGGCTTATTCATGTGATCTCCAGGAGTGCAGTGGGGGGCACCCGGAATGGCATATAAAGGGAGATGTGCTAAAAGAGGCGTATTCGGGTAAGTATTCAATGGGCATATTTTTCCCATCTTGTACACATTTGTGCGTATCAGGGGCGAAGCACTTTGAGGAAAAGCGAAAGGATGGCAGACAACAGGGGGCCATTGACTTCTTTATGGAATTGGCTAATGCCCCAATTGAGAAAATAGCCGTTGAAAACCCAATAGGCATAATGTCAAGCATTTGGAGGCCACCGGACCAAATAGTCCAGCCCTGGCAGTTTGGGCATGGGGAAACTAAAGCTACCTGTTTATGGCTTAAAAACCTTGACCCGCTTGAACCCACTGGCATTGTAGAGGGCCGGGAGCAGAGAATTTGGAAAATGCCACCGGGACCAGAAAGGGGAAAAGAACGATCCAAGACTTTCCAAGGAATAGCCAAAGCAATGGCGGAACAGTGGACTAAACCACAAAGACAGATTTCAATGTTTGAGGAGATAGAGAATGGACCCTGAGTACGAACTATGGGAATGGCTACATAATGAGCATGAGCTGACATTATTACAGTCAGAATTTTACGAACTTATTGACAGGGTAAAGGAGTATTTAGATGCATCCACACAGCCTTGAGGCGTACAGAGAGGGCATTAAACAGGGTTTTAAGACCCGTAGCCAGCTTATCTTTAACTGTCTGTGGTTTGACTCAAAGGAGTTAAGTGACAGGGAAATCCTCCATAAGCTCTTTGTTTCTGATGACTTAAACAAAGTACGGCCGAGAATCAGCGAGATGCTTAAAGAGGGCATACTTGAGGAATGTGGAGTAAAGAGGGAGCATGGGAACCCGGTCCGGATCGTGAGAGTTAAACAGCCAGTTAAGCAGGAAGCACAGGGGAGTTTATTTTGAAGCCTTATTACAAAGATGATCACGTTACTATTTATAATTGTGATGCAAGGGAAATACTGCCAGAACTCCCGAAAGTGGATTTAGTGCTTACTGACCCGCCTTATCCTGATTATTTGGCGGAAGAATACCACTATAAGCCAGATGGGATTGATTTCTTAAAAGGATTTAATTGCTTGCAGTTTGTTTTCTGGAGTGGCAGGGCTGATTTTCCTCTTAATTATACGGCTATTCATATTTGGAACAAAAACCCTAGTAATCATGGGGCACAGTATGAAAGAATATTTGAAAGAAACGGGGGGAGTCATTATAAGGTATACACTTTCTATATGAATAATTCAACTGTAGCTGCACAAATGACCGGCGACACATTTGAAAATCACGAATCACAAAAGCCAATAAAACTAATTAGAACCCTTATTGAGCAAGCAGGAGAACGCCAAACCATCCTAGATCCCTTTGCCGGTAGCTGCACCACTGGAAGGGCAGCAAAGGATCTTAACAGAAAGGCTATCCTGGTTGAGTTAGAAGAGAAATACTGCGAGATCGGAGCCTTGCGAATGTCTCAAGAGGTAATGCAGTTTTAACCCCCAAGGGAGGTAACAAGTAATGAGAAAAGACTTTATGAAAAGACCGTTTGCAGATAGACCTTTTTGTTCGGAAGCGGATTCTTTAAGAAATAAAATTCAATCCCTTGAGGCAGAGCTAAAGACAGCCAATACTATTATAGACAAAGCCAATAAAGCCACCACAATTCTTGTAGGCAGTGAGTACCACAACAGCCCAGAGGCAATAATTACAGGACTTGAAACCCTTGTAAGAGATTACCAAAGCCAAATGCAAAAATCTATACTTGGAGAAAAAACAGCGAAAAGAGAGCTAAAGACAGCCAATACCCGCATCAAAGAGCTGGGGGCGGGTTTAAGAGATAAAGGAGCGGAGAATGGAGAAGCAACACTGTAAAAATTGTGGGCATAAACTCACATCAATAACAGCCGGTATACCAGATGAAATGGTAATGATCGGGGGGCTGTTTGTGGGGAAAGAAAAGGCTTTACCTCATAAATACTACCATAACAGGCTTTGGGTTGAGAATGGCTCTGGTGAAGGGTGTTTCATACCGCTCCCAAAGGTTGAAAAGTTAATTGCAGATGAATTTTTAAAGCACTTTTGAAAAAAACTAGTCCCTGGTGGGGAAATAACTTGAACTATTGAGGGAATAATGTATACTTAAAGGTAATTGGTCAGATTCACGGTCACTCGCCTTGAGTGGCCAATCTGACTGACAGAGTGAGTTTGACCAAAATCCACTCGAAAGCATAAGT